>Ga0116227_10003831_pt1 | contig 33068 bp, 29 predicted proteins | sample S1TSphgellanicum_FD_89693 | JGI IMG/M metagenome (GOLD analysis project Ga0116227, IMG submission 89693) | Host-associated microbial communities from peat moss isolated from Minnesota, USA - S1T2_Fb - Sphagnum magellanicum MG | ecosystem: Host-associated > Plants > Peat moss > Unclassified... | reverse complement strand
CGTCTCTTTAAGTAGAAGTTTGACATGAAGGATCTGGGTGAGCTCAAATTCTTCCTAGGCATTGAGGTCATCAGGACGCCTGAGGGTATATGGTTGTTATAGCGACAATATGCATTGGACATGTTGTCCAAATATGGTATGGTTGGTTGTAAGCCCATTTCTGTACCACTGAATCAGAATGGCAAGTTGAGTGCAGATGCAGGTGAGGTTTTAGAGGATGCCACTATGTATAAGAAGATAGTGGGCAGTCTTATCTACATGACGATCACCAGGCCGGATTTAAACTACACAGTTGGGTTGGAGAGCTAGTTCATGCAGGTTCTTTGGAAGCCACATTTGGATGGTGTGAGGCACACACTACGCTATGTGAATGCCATAGCAGATTATGGTCTCTTTTATGAAGCTAGCACGGAGTTGCAGGTGCATGGATACATAGATGCTGATTGGGTTGGTAGCATTTCAGACAGGAAATCTACTAGCGATTTTATGTTCTCTTTTGGGAGTGCTGCTGTTACTTGGAGTAGCAAGAAGCAGCCGACAGTTGCCTTGTCGAACACAGAGGCAGAGTACAGGGGTGCTGCAATGGCAGCATTTGCAGTAGCTTGGCTCCACAAGCTACTTGGAGATTTGGGGCTACATGTGGACAGACAGGTTGTCATATATTGTGATAACCTTAGCGATATTCAACTGGTTAGGAACCCAGTGTTTCATGCACGGACGAAACACATTGAGGTTCATTATCACTTCATCAGGGAGAAGGTCTTGGCAGGTGAGATTGATCTTATTTATGTCAGCACAGAGGATTAGGTTGCTGACATCTTCACCAAGGTCTTGGGAGTTGAGAAGCATCGCCGATTCCGCAGCATGCTTGGAGTGATGGAGTTGGAGTTGAGCTTGAGGGGGAGTGTTGAGATGTCAAGCTCAACTGGAACTGACACTCATGATGTGCCTCAATGACCGTTCTACATCGACCGGCGCGTTTAGTGACCGTTCTACGTTCACATCGACTGACACGCGCACGACGGATCTTCGCCACTGTTTTTTTTTGGAGGACTTGTTGTCGTCTAGGGGCATGGGTGTTTGCAAGAGCTCAAGCTCTCTCCCCCCCTATCTTTTCATTCCTAAACTAAACTAGATTTCGAATGTATCTTTCAAAATGAATGATTATTTTGAAAACTTTGGCCATTACCTTTTTCATCCATGCTAATGATGAAAGTAGATAGGGTCCATTAACCAATATATGATTGTTTGGTTTTAAATTGCAAAGTAAACGCCCATAGGCTCTCTTGTGTATGAAGGTTTTTTTTTTCCTCAATTTGACCACCCCCAACTGAAGAGGAGCATATGTTTCTCTTTTTTTTTGCCCAGTTTGAGAGATTTAAAGAACTGTGGGTGCACCTTCTAGTCCTCTACACTTTATCTTCAGACCCCATAAAGAAAAGGGCTGGACTGAGTGAGAGTGAGTTTACCGATACATTAAGTGTTCAGTCACCGGCCACACTACCCTAATGCAGTGACCGACGAGTACTACGCTGGAATCGTCGGACAGTGGAAATACTTGTTGAAGTAAACCCGGTAACCGCTGGTCTTGAGATAGTCCGTGCGCCTTGGAGAAGGAGACTACGCGTTGGTGTGTGTGTGCAGGCTTGGTCTGCTCCCTTGTGGAGATTGTGTGCGCTGCAGCTCTCGGATATGCTTTCAAATGCAGCGTAAGTGAAGTGAAACTTATCTCCTTTTTGGATTTGTGTGGGTTTTTTTTTAATGTCCCTGTCATAGTTTCTTGTTTCTTGACTTGGAAACGCGTGATTGCACGCAGTACAACAGGCAGAGTATTATGGTCTGTCTGCTGTAACCCCATCCATCTCTAAGCTAGCAACGAGTTGTTGGAATTTTCTGATTACTTCCATGTCCTTTGTCTCGTTTATGTTTTGATGACTGGATCCCATTCAAGTGCGAAATTCACGTAGAACGAGAACCCGACGACAAAGTTTTGGGGAAACTGCGTAGTCCAAGATACCGACCGCCAGGCTCGTCAGCAGAAGAAGCGCTTTGGAAGACAATTGGTGGACACACTTGGAGCTTGGTGCATGTGTCTTCGCAACGGAGATGGAAATATCGGTTGAAGTTCATTGTAAGTGCTTCCCGGCTGTTTCTTGACTAGCCTTGCAGTTTCTAATCTAATACAAAGTTCAAATAAGCGTTCTGCGGTGTTTTTTTGCATATGTTTAAGGAAACGTTTCATCCTTTCCCATGCCTATTGTGGGAAGAGCGGAGGGATTCGATTTGTGTGTTGCATGACATCTTCTTCAGGCAAGTTGTGCCGTCTTCCTGCTTCAATGCGAGTAACGTCATTAATGTTCGCTTCTTGAATCCATGAAGAACAGAGTCCGATCATGAAGTGCAATTCCTGTTGGCAGAAATTGGACGGTCGCGCAGTTGCAACAACCTGTGGCCACATTTTCTGTATCTTCTAAGGGTTGAGCTCTATGAAAAATCAGAGCATATATTGTGTCATTGCTGGTTGTTTCCGTTCTTCCCTTCCATATATGTTTCTCCTTAACTTCTTGTAAAACAGGCACGGAAGATGCAAGTAAAGTTCTTAGCTCTGATGATTCTACATGTCCAGTGTGCGAGGAGATCCTCAACAAGAGGTACCGTTGTCACGAGCTCGCTTGTACGGCAGACTTTTGCAGGCTGCAGCAGATTAGGTTTCCAATGAGGGAGAAGATAATTTATTCTATACCGTATCCAAGTTTGAGGCTCTACATGCTGTGATAAACAAGAGCAGTTTGAAAGCTTTCTTGTCACGTCATTGGCTCTGTGTTGGATGATGTGGAAACAGTAAAATGAAGTCCGTGGACTTGGCTCCTACTGATGAATGGATCAACGTAAGGTCTTCCCAGTCTGCACTCTGTTGAATCACTCTTCCTAGAATCACCAAGTAGTTGCTCCATGGTCAGAGAACATTATTCATTTTGTATTCAAGCTCGGTCTCTTTTGGGATTGGAACCTCATGAGCTGTTGCTGTTCAGCAATTGGACTTTGGATCTTTCCTGACAGCTTGCAAACTACATGGGAGTTTGCAGAAAAAAGTAGGCAGTAACCATCTCATTCAATATGGTTGAAAAGGTGGCAGAAAAAATAGCTCATTAAATCTTTGGAATTACTCCCCAGTTGCTAGCTTGGTTGTTGCATGAATTCTGACACCTGATCACAAATGTTGCAGATGGTGATGGTTGGTGTGCCTCCACAGGCTAGTATCCTGAAAAGAGCCTCCTATAATCTCATGCTTTTCCTTACAATCATTCAGGTCAACATGTGTATGAGATTCATGCCTTCTTTCTCTGCCTGGCATTCTCAAAGCAATGTATTACCAGGATATGCAAAGTTTGATTTGCTTAACCACTCTTCAGTTATGAAGAGTGCATTTAAGGGTGTTGTCTTCTGGATAGGCCAAAAGGATGTGGAATTCCAGGTCACAGTTAGAAAGGCTGTGCAACTTCAAGAGAAATGTGAACAAATGCAAGCAAAGTACTTGGAGAAGATGAAACAAGTGGAGGCTGCCTACACTGGAAAACTCCAACAAGTGCAAAGAGCCAGCATGCAGAAGATCCAAGCACTGGAAGAAGAGAGGCAAAATTTCATCAATGACAAAAATGAGCTGCAGGAGAAGTACACAGAAAAATCAAGGCACACTGATTATCCTTCTCACATCAATGTCTACTATTACTAATTTGATATTTGCAAGAAGCTGATTCATATGGTGATTAAGGTCTTCCCAAAGAGAATGTTGGGGAGTTTAGGGTTTCTCTTTCATAATCAACACACAAAACCATGATGATGACTGTACCATTCAACTCAATATAAAATCCAGCAAATACTGTGCAGCAACTCATTAATTTGCATTACTTCTGTTCTGCAGGCAAAAGAGGAAGCTGGAAGAGATGTATGATGCTTTGCGGAATGAATATGAGCAGTTAAAGCAATCTGGTGGTAAGGAGCAGGCAATGATAAAGCAGTCAAATCTATACTCCTTCAATGTGCCCATGCAAAGTGCTTTTGAGGAGACTCACAAGACCCAACCAACCTCAGGTCAGAATTCTGCGCTGGCCTACTAGCTGCACATCCTTATTCTAATTTCTGGTTCTACAATCTCCTTGCTCAGAATCTATTGATCTTCCCTCAATAGGGGGAGATGCCAGGTGGACCCCACATTAGTCCTATTACATTTGTTGACTTCTGGCCACCTGCATGGCCAGAGGCTGGTCAGATCCATTTGATTTGTTGGGTCCACGGCTCAGTCGACGACCAGCTGCAGGAATTCACCCCAGGTCATCATCTCCTCCAAATCCTTTCAAGCCATCACCTTTGTACACACCAGTTGCAGGAGGCCATCCTTCAAACTCATTCCGCAATTTACTGCTTTCTCCACCCAAGAAACGCTCTCAAGCTCGTCCAAGAGGAGTAATTTGACAGCTGAACTAGAATTCACTCCATCACCAAGACATATATCACTCTTGTTCTATATTTTCAAATTCCAAGTGGTATATTGCTTCAAAACTTGTGTTGATCTGATGTATCCAATCAAGTTTTGTATAGCAATGATGTCTTCTTTATGTCGTTTGGCCAGAATTTACAGACCAGCACCTGCATAGCTGGACTGCTGATAATCCTGAACAGTGCAATAACCAGCTTGATTCTTTGAGGCTCATCCCTAAATGAAAATCCTTTACTGCAGAGCCAATTCTGAGCACCACTTATACTCACATGTTTTCTACCTCTGCACTGCACAAGTGATTTTTGCAGTGCAGAAGTGGAAGGAGTCTGCTGATCCTTAAGCTCTGGAAGGAAGTAACAAACCTGATTATGCTTTTACTCCAGGTGCAACCATAGAGAACATAAAAGGGTCCGATAAACCGAACAGAAATTAAACCAAATTTGATGCTCAGAACAAGTCAAGGTTGAACTAGATTCTATTTTTGGAGGCAAAGGATTGCAAGATCAAGGATTTCCATTACAAGTTCCTGCCAATTGTCTGGTGATTTGTATGCTTTTGAAAATACACAATGGGGAAAGTTGTGAATTGTTTCATTGGCTATGAAGTTGTCATCATGACTAGATTTTGGTGAGATCTGAGCTCATCAAGAATAGCCCAGGGTAGAAGAAGGGTTCAATAGAAATCCTTGGGAAAGTCCTTTGTTTGCAGGATCTCTGCAGCCTGACTTGGAGGTCACTTTCTTGTTTTGCTTGGAGCATATGGTCAGCTTGGATTGTCCAACTCCCTTGGTAACTGGCAAACACTTGGAAAGGTACATTCTTTTACACAGCATTGGTTTTTGAAACCTTGAAACAATTTTGCTTCTCTAAACTTTCTGATTTTGATAATGTGTCACAAATAAAGTGTGTTGCACTTGCAATGACCAAGAGTCATTAATTCTCGTTGATTTAACTAATCCACAGTCAGAAAACCTCTTCCTCAACCACTGAGAAATACTCAGATAGTGTCATCCTTTTCATAGGCTCAATTCAGCTTCTCAGATGCTTTTACAAGGAATCCACCTTTTTTATTTGAACTTCAATAATGTGGGTTGATTGTGTTTTGGACTGGGCAAGGTGAGGATAACTTAATTTGAGTATATAATGAAGCCTTAATTGGTCTCCAAATTTTCAGCTTATATTTGAAATTTATACAATATTTTTGTGCTATTTGTAATAGAGTAGGTTCCTAGCTCATTTTCTTTTGGTGTGTGGTTTGTACCAGTGTTTTGTGGGTATATTGTTTTTGCTATATCCTTGGATAAGGGTATATTAATTTTATTTACCCATTGATTAATGTACATTAATGGTCAAAAAATTTCATCAGGTTAATGTCTGAGTATACAATTTTTTTAGTAGATGGATAGCATTCAAGTACCCTCCTATCATATATCCATTTTTGGGGTAAAATATGGGTTTTTTAATTAATTAAAAACGAGGAAAATGTTCACCCTTTGAGATGATTTAAATAATTTTCAAATGCCTAATCCAATATCATAATGTAAGAATCAAAGTGTTTGATTCATCCTTGATTAGGATAAACATGCGTACAAGTGAACACTTAACTATATCAAAAGATAATGATATCATGGTCAACATTTGGTTGAAGTCTAAAGGTAATTTGTAATTCATCTTTGGACAATTTAGTAGGCCTTTGAATCATTTAATTATATTAAGTAGCATGGGGGTTAAAATAGGGACAACATTTTTCATTTGAAATATATCTTCCTACCACTCCTAACATGTGAACACTTTTACCACATGTTAACAATCTTCAATTTTATCTCACATGATTTGCCCAAAGCTCTCACCTATATATACTTAGGCCAAAGGGAAGGTTTCAGACATCTTCACATAGAAACTTATATTTTGGAGAGCTTCTAAAGTTTTTTTTTTTTTTCTTGGTCAATCGAATTGGCTAATTGCAAGAGAGAGAGGGAAAGAAAAAGAACTTAGGATGCACCCCATTTAATGAATAGAGCAAACAAAGTTTAGGGTTTAAATCACATTTACCCTTTTTTTTTTTACTCAAATGCCACACCTCAAAATCAAACCCCAAAGAAACACAATGATAATGTCTGAAATTGACTATGCTTCTATTCTAACAACTTGATTTCATGATTCAACACTTGTTCACATTCACCTTCAATTACAAAATCTTGCATAGAAGCTTTTGGTGCCACCTTCAAGGTAGTCGATGTTGAGTTTCATTGCAATCTCATTTTCAAACAACTTCTTCTCCTCCCCCCTTTAGAGTCCAAGAGACTTTCGAAATGATGTTTTTAAAACACTCACCTGACAAGTTGTGACCTTCAATAACCTTGCGTGATTTTTAGTGTTGTTGAAACACTAAAAGGACTATACGATTACACATGTTCACCCCCTTTCCAATTCATTGCCAACCAAATTTTCCTAAAACATCAGGACATGGATTCCACAAGATGTCTCCCCTTGATTCAACTCAATCACATCTAAAGAGCACCACTTTCCATTATTATCAATCCTTTTGTGAAGGGTAGTTAATTTTTTACTTTTAGCTAGAGGGGTAGCTTGATAACTTTGAAAATTAACGATAATGGATTTAACCATTGTCTCCATTAATGGTGCAAATGACACTTACTAGTCTTGCTAGTCCCTAGCAAGAGTAGGTAAAAGGCTAACCTAGTCATTTAGAAAATGTAGTTGGCTAATTAGTTGCCCCATTACTAGGAGCTAGTTTAAGGGGCAAATTTGGAGGGAAGGGAATAAGGGAGGACTTGAGGGATTTAAGGAGGGGGATGTGGCCTTCTTTGCTCTCTCTAGTTAGATTTATTTTTTTTACTTTTTAATCTATCTCATTCTATCTCTCCTTTCTCCTTTTTGACTTTTCTCATCAATCTTCTTTTTCTAACATATTACCATAGGAAGGGTAACATTTGATATTTCTTTTTGCAATGAAAGCATAAGGTGTTCCTAAATCCACTAGGGGTGTCTTGAGGTCCATTAAAAATATTTTTGAAGTAATGGAGGCATACTACGATGTATGAATGTATAACGGGTGTATTAAATCTTATGTAACTTGTATTTAGAACATATTAAATATTATCAATCATACATTAAAAGATATATATGTATATTTTGAACATATTCAAGTTGTATTTCAAAAATATACAAAACATCTTAGAACCATACTATACATGTGTCTAAATTTTATTTTTCCTTATTATTATTAGTATTACATATTGATTATTATAGTTAATATTACCTATAACTAGTGAGATGTAATAATAATAATCATAATATGGCTAGCCTAGGCTAATTACCAACTAATATAATAATTTAATAATATATGATTGATTAATTACTAATATTATTTTAAAATATTAATTAATCTAATAATTATTGTAAAAACTAAATTCATCAATATTTATTCCACCATTAAAATAATCATTATTGTAATCATTAAAATATAAATATAAATAATTAATATTTTATTCCATTAATTATTATGCCTACTAATTTTTTATTATTATATATTTAAATTTATAATAATAACATATTATTATTATTATTATTAATTTGGGGGTTATGGTAGCTACTAACTACAATAATGATTTAGTAATAAATAATTAATTAGTAAAAATAATTAATTATCGGAATAAAAATATATTATTACAAAAGTTATTATTATAAAACTATTATGCTTATGAAATTAAACATTTTTATAATATAATTATTATTACTAAATATTCATTATTTTAGTTTTAAATAGTTATAATAAGTGAAATTATAAATGAATAAATTATTAAAATAATAGCTTAAGTAAAGTATAAGTGATGATTTTTTTAATGATTTTTATTAATTATTACTACAATAAAATAATTAGCCTAGGATACTAACCAATAATATTTATAATATTTATCATATTTATAATATTATTATTTAAAATTAAATATACTAAAACTAGATATGTAATATTATTATTGACATTATTATTAAGAATTTTTTTAAAATATTATTATTTCCTTTAACTATCATTACTTATGACAGTTAATATAGTTTAGAAACAAAATAGGCCAATGTAAAATAAATGCTAAAAACTAATTGCAAATAACTTGTGATTAAGTTGGTCACATTTACAATTAAAATTTTTAGCCTATTTTTTTATCTTTCATTTTTTTGTGCGAAATATATAATGAGGTACAATAATTGCATTCAAAGTACAAATGGCATTCAAGGGATCAAATAATTATAAAAAAGGCTTAACCTTAAAAATTAAACTATCAAGGCCACCCAATGAATTATCAGATTCTAAAAGAAATAAAATAAGGAAATAAAAGATAAAAGCTTCAACACAAAAAGGATTGTCCAATCATAGTAAGGCAACCTCATAAACTTTCTATAAAAACAAACATGAAGTAAACATGCAAAAAAAAATATTTTCATATAAAAAACCAAAATACTGTAAACATACCAAACACTACACATAGAACTCCATGTACAAAAGTATGGTAGGAAAAAAATAAATTTATTTCAAAAAATATTCTCTTATACAGTCCACAAAAAAATAGAACCTTAAGTACCTCCAAGAAAGAAATCAAAAACAATGGAACAAGCAGTTAACCTAATCCTTAAAAAATTGGTCCTAAACATACACAATGTAAATCAGTAGTAAAAATCAATTTTGGTATAGGAAATTCAATAAGGAAAATTCAATAGGGTAAAATTTGATTTTGGTATTAAATGGTTTCAGTAAAATCTACCTTCAACATTATCCCCCTTTCTAATTGGGATTACATCATCATAAATACATTGTCTATATTATTATTCCATAATCACAACCTCTATTTCTTCTATCCTAACATCTACCCCTAAACCTTTTGTTACAGCAACAAGACTTCGTGCAGTGGCAATATAGACAACAGTTGTTTCCAATTGTACCAAAATCGAAATCACACCCTCCAAATTGATTTCAACAATCGAATTTGCATAATCATCCTTGACAGTCATGCCCAAAAACGTCAAATCAGCTACACCACCGAAATGTGTTATAGCTTCTACAAGGGTAGAGGCTTGAACAAGTGCAAAATCTTTTGTTTCACTGAAAACATTTGCAACACTGGAAATAATTCCAATGTCAAAAGTTACTTCAAGTTTGGTAGGTTGTGATTCCAATGTGACCACCGAATCCACTTCCATCTTCTCACCTTCATTATGCTCCTCACTCCTATGCATACTAGGTTCGGATGCAAATCCAAATTGGACTTGTGCTTTATCGAAATTGAAAAGTGACATCACCAGATGTGGCATCATTCATCGATGGTCTCTAGGTGCAACTAGTACAACTCCTTGTCTTTCCGATAGGACTCAAATGCCTCCCAGATAATTTTACTGACTTGTTCCTTGTAAAGTTCCCATTGCTTAGCTTGACTTCTTTTATTCATGTTATGATAAATTGGGAGTTATGACTTCATAAAGGCATACTCCATTCTTAAGTTGTCAAATTCCTCCATCCAGTGGTGGTGAAGGTCTGCAAGTTCCGCCTTCTACCTCAACGCCCTCATTTCCTCCTCTAAGGAATCCAACTTTTCCTAAATAATGTTTGGATTCTACCATACCTCCTCCAAATTTTGCTACAGCAATTGGATTTTTTTGGTTGACTACTATAGCTCGAGTCGCTACTTTTATGTTGTTTCAATAAGCGACTCATTCTAGCCCTCCAACCACTCTACCTTCCCTTTCACCAAAATGAACAATTTTTCAATAAGGGTCAATGATTGTTCCACCACCTTTTGGTTGGCATGCTCTTGCTCCAAAGTCTTCTTGAGCTTAACCTATTGTGAATCAATGGAGCCTAATGTTTTACCAATTTTGATAAATTGTCTATGGAAATATGGTAGTTCATTACAATAGTTGGAATTTTCAATTTCCAATTCATGAACCTTCTTCTTCGTGCCTTCCAAATCCTATAGCTCAGTTTGAAGATGTTGGATGGTGAGAGAGTCTTGTTGATTGGTAGCCTACATGCATTGGAGTTAACTTTTCAACTCGACTACCTCATGTAAACTTTCTGCAACATCTCTCTACAGAAGCCTTTTTAGTTATGGCTAACTAAAAAACATTAGAAATGTTGCCCACCATCTAAGCAAAGTCCTTTGAATGAAGAAGGTGGTCCTCCAACAACTTCAATGAAGATGCACCCAAAGGAACGATAACATTTTCGATTACGGTAAGGGGAAAGAAAAATCCATCCCATATCGAAAATGATGTATCAAAGGGGTGGCAATTTTTAGCTACCTCTTTTAGACTTTGTGCAATGGTTCCACCAAAAAAATATTCAAGTGGAATATCTAATTTTGGTATATCTCCTACCAAAATTACCTCCCCCTCTAGGCACTGGTGCAAGTAACTAGAAAGATACTTGTAAGGATTAGATGTGGTTCTGATTGAGGTCTTGCACTGAAAAATTGATCAATCCAAACCGGATTCAAACTCCATGTAATGCCTTTCTTGCGTGAACTTGGCGCTTTCAGTGATCTATAAGTTGAAGTGCATTTCCATGGCAACAATATGGGATTCCAAGGAAAAAGCTAGCCCAAGTTCCAAGATCTCAATGACAATAAAAGTGTGGGCAAAATTTCCAGTTGCCTTGAGGTTTTTAGTTTGGTACTCGTCCCACCAATTTCCTCAACACTCTCCATCTCCTCGTCAAAATCAATGGGTGCACGCCAAAAATGAGCTATTGGAACTCCACTGTTTTTGGTAGCCTAAATTTCTAATGCTAATATAGCAGCACTTACATCCTCTTTGTCTAATTTTGGTAGGATGAATGTCGGATTTATTGAAAACCAATTCTAGAATAGGATGTTTACAACTTGGGCAACTTTGAATTCAATGTTATCCCTACTTGTGCCGTATTCTATCGGTGTTGACAAATCCCACAACTTGTTGTAGAAGTTGTTGAAGACTATAACAAATTAGTTCACCTTCACCCCTTGCTCAACCAACACTGCAAAGTCCATTAATTTTTTTGCCACAAAGGTGAGTTGGTTACCCTTCAACCAAATCATTTGGATTAATGTTGATAATCTGGCTACATAAATTCCCTTGAAAAGGGAAACCTTCCATCCTTCCCGATCAACAAGTGCTTTTAGTGGAGCAATTTTCCAGTAAATGGCCCCCTCTTTTTCTCTTTCCTTCTCCTTGGTTGGCTTGGCTAGTAATTTGGTGATGCTTATTTCCAATAGCATCTCAGCCACTATTTTTTTAATTATGAAAATCAGAATTCCCTAAACAATTGATTTTATAATTTTTGGATTGAAACGTGTGATGGCATGTAGAAACTCCTTCACCAACAATTGAATTAGATTCAACTACAAGTTGAGCAAACCAAAAATGCTGACGTGCCAAACCCACTTTACATCTCTTCCAACGATCCATTGTTGGAACTAGTCCATCTCCAAAAAAATGATCTTTTTTTTATCAAAAAAAATCATTACCATTTTCTCTTTCTTTTTGTCCTCACAATTTATTTCCAGTGCAAGTTGGCTACCACCCGATTTTGATTTAAAACTCTCCCTCCTCTTCATCTTTTATGTCATTAATGTTTCCTACCATCTTCACTAATAAGAAATCGGTACAAATTTTTGTAGCATAACAATATTGGGAAAAGAAAGGAAGAATTGAATGAATAGTTCCTCCTTTTATATCAAAGTTTGGGTGTTTAAACCTAGCACTAGTTGCAAAAATCATTTTGAAAGTATAGATGAACATTTTTTCCTTCTGGTGTCATTTCATTGGTTTGGATGAAAACACAACCAATCATGATTACCCCAACTACATAATTTACCACTAGCAATTCTAGGATTGAATCTTCGTGTGCAAATTTTATATGAAAATTAGTCCGTGCCAATTGCACACCAAAGAGTGAAAAATTTCCTTCAGCCGATTTTGGGGTGGATTCTTCAATCAAGTATGCCAAATTGAAATTATTCTTGGCTTATTCCAAGTTGGAATTTGTCACTAAACCAAAATTTCCAACTGTTTCATCGACAAGGTGTCGTTTAGTGGAATTCCAACTTTTAGGTTGGTTTCTACCAAAATCAATAAACTAAAAATTCTTTTTGGTTTCGTAGTTCCATATATTGGTTTTCCGATGTCAGCAACCGGATTTTTTCGGTTGACTTTAGTTTTCAATGTAATCTAATTTTCAATAGAACCATATTGAAAATCTTTTTGTGAAATTTTTTTGTGCTTTTAGTCCTCCTTGTTTTCTAAGTCCTCCTTATGCTCTCCTCCCCCTTTGATCCTCTAGGAGTTTCCCCAAATATTTATAGGGTTTGAACTTGTTGATGTTCACCAAAATGGTATTTGGTTCAAACTTCTCAATGTCGACAAGTAGTATAGTATTATTGGGGAGATAAAACTATATTTTATACACACCAAACCATTGTTTTTTGAACTTTCTAGTGTGGTCTTTCTACCCTTTGGAAACCAAATAACTATGATCCCCATGAAGAAAGTCTTAATTTTGTGGTTTGTTGAGCCCATAACACCATGTTCCATTGCCTTGTACCTATCTAATTTGTTGCCTCCTAGCGGGTTTCATCCAAATGTTCCTTTTCTACCATGCAACCGATCAAAAGATGGATAGGAAATAAGTCTCGATTGGGATGTGAATTACTCATGGACAATAGGTATTATGTTGGCATCAAAAGGTAAAGGCCATAAACCAGTTGAAATGGTGTGTGTTTGGTGGTTATCCTGAATGTTGTGCCGTAAGCATATAAAATCGTGTGTAGATGTTCATCCCAATCAATGTGGTTTTCATTTAGCAATTTAGTAAGCAATGAACCAATGACTTTGTTGGTGGATTCTGCATGTCCATTACCTTGCGGATAATAAGTGGTTGAGGTCATATGTCATAACAAAAAATGGTTTGTAAGAATCTCAATGGCATCGTTGATAAAGTGAGTGCACTAATCACTAACCAAAATAAGTGAATAGCCAAACCATGTGATAATGAGTTCATAGATGAATTTAATTGTCATAGCCGGTGTATTGGTGTGTAATGCCTTTGTTTCCACCCGCTTGGTTGTGTAGTCAATTGCTACTAGAATGTACTTATTTTTGGTATGCTTGCTTATGGGTTTGATTAGGCCAACAAAATCCGATCCCCACTTCATGAAAGGTTCTATTGGTAATGAAGTTACCAATTTTGTTATGTTGCTATGTATTAGATTCTTTGTTCACTAATAGTTGTCATAAGCTTGGCAATATTGGAAAACATCCTTGCACATTGTTGGCCACCAATATTTTGCATCAAAGATCTTGCAAATTGTGATTTCAGATGAAAAATGCCCACCACCAACTCCCTCATGCATTTCTTATAACATTATGGGGATTTTTGAGTCCTCAAGGTAATGCTTCAAAACTTGGTCTTGACTTTGACAATATAATTTGCCCTATACAAAAAAAAACCTAAAGCTCTCAAGGCTAGCTTTTTCTTTTGCTCCTAGTTGTAATGAACCAAAGATTTTTCGATAATGAAGTACTCAAAAATTTCATGTAGCCACACCAGTTGTAAGAGGAAAAACTAACGTCCATTGTTTGGTCTAATATTCCATTTTCTTTTGTGAGATTGGGCATTTGGAATAAAACATCTGCTTCAAAGTGAAATTTCCTTGGTTTATAAATTAACGAGAAATCGTACTCTAAGAAAAGAAGTAGCTACCTTGCTATTATTCCTAGATTTGGGGTTTTTAGACCAAGTATAACACCGCCATATGGTCCACATAGAAGATGAATTTGTTACCCAACAAGTAGTAACTAAATTTATGGAAAGTGTACACCATTGCAAGTGCCTCCCTTTTAGTCATCGTTTAATTTCATTCAACATTGTTGAACAAATGCGATGCATAGGCAATCAATTGATTACATTTTCCATTGAGGTTCCATGCCAACATAGCCCCAACTACCAAATTAAAAGCATTTGTGTGAACATGAAACTCGATGGCCCAATGAGTTGAAATCAAGATCAATGCATCCACATAACGCTGCTTGATTTTTCCCAAATCTGTTAGCACTTTCCCATCCATTTGAAAGCTTTTATCTTTCATAGTAGCTTGGTAATGGGAGCCATAATGAAAGCAAAGTCCTTGATGAAACACCTATAATATTGTGCCATGCCATTGAAAACCTAAATGTCTTTAGGTGTTTTTAGTGTAGGCATGTGAACAATAGCCAAAATTTTCTTCAATTTTGGTAGCTTGCCTTCCTTAAATACTAGATATCCCAAAGATAACACCTAAATGCACAAGGAACATCCATTTATTAGGATTCAAACTTACACCAATTTTTTTACATTTATCAAAACATAGTTGTAACTTTAATAAATGGGTGTCCAAATCATTGAACATGTTGAAGTCATCCAAAAATGGTTTCATGAACACTCCAAGATAGTCCTTGAAAGTTGTCCTCACTTGCCCATTGATAAGTTGGTGGAACATTCTTGAACCCAAATGGCATGACCTCCCAAATGAAAGTTCCCTAATCAATCTTGAATGCAATCTTGTACCTACTTTTAGGGTTAATCATGATCTAGTAATAATCAGAAAATCCATCCAAAACAAATAGACCACATGCCATGCCACTTCGTCCAACACCTCTTAAGGATAAAGGATATGGATCCTTCTTGGTGGCAACATTGAATCATTGAAAATGCACACAGACTTTAAACTTGCCATTCTTTTTCGATACAAACAATTGGTGATAACCAATTAGCTTCTTCCACTAGGATAATGAAACCTACACTTAAAAGCTCGTCCAAATCCTACTTGACTACTGCAACATAATTTGGGTGTTTTCAATACTTAACTTGAGGAGCAAGTGAAATAGTGGTGTTTAACTCAATGCAATGTTGAGTAATTCATGGTGGAATTCCTTTCAAGTCAATATAATTCCACGCAAAAATGTCCTTATACTCTTGGAACAATGCTTTGATGGCAACTCGTTCATCCAATGCTACATTTAACTTAACTATTTAAGGATTTTTCAATAGTCCCCAAATTGAAAAGTCTTACCTAGTGATCCTCAAGTGATGTTTTACATGTAATGTCCAACTTTTGGACTCTAATGCATGTAGGTGTAGTATCTACCAAAATATGCCTTTAGAATGTGGAAAATTGAATGTAAGGTCCTATGCACCAACTTCCGCATTGAAAAATGCAACATTGAAATTTTCCAACTTTGGTAATTTGATGGTCCCAAGTGTAAACAAATCTAGTTCTTTTTCTTTGTCTATGATTCCTTCCAATAGATTGTAACATAACAAAACCTTGGGACATTTGGTATTGTTATCCAAATGTTTGGTTATAATGATGGTTCACAATCTTGCCATTGCCTTCAATTGTGATTAGGTTATTCCCCCAATCATGAGTAACATGTGCATTACACAACCATGGTTGATATAGCAACATGGATAATTGGAATCCACAACAATATTCTTCATTATCATGAACGTCATAATGTAAGGAATTCTATGAATATGGATTTTAAGGTCCTTGATGAATCCAACCGGTTTGGTGATGGTTTGATTCACCATGCAAAGTGTGTATGATGTTGGTTTAGGATTGGGAAGCCCTAATCATTTCCATAGTTCCTCTCTCATGATGTTCATGCTAGATCCTCCATCCAATAAAACATCCTCAACCATGTTCTTGCCCAATTGAATCTATATCACAGCCATGTGAGGATCAATTACTAATGAGGTAATAACCGGATTAGGTCCTAATTTGATGATAATTATTCTTCCAAGGTTAAGCTTGGCAACAACATATTGTCTCAAATCTAGAATAATCTTGAAGAGTTGGCCAAAGTAAGGGTATGTTTACTCTCCAATAGTTGTTGGGTGATATCTTCCAAAACGGAAAAAATTGGTTAGACTGGTATTTTCAAAAATCCAGTAGCATTGATATTTTTAATAAAGCTAGTAAAACTAGTAGCACTAATAGAATTGGTAAAACCAATCAATCTGGTAGATCCGGTAGGTCCAAAAAATTGATTTTTGGTATCTAAACCAAAATTTTTGGTGATTTAATTGGAGTTTTGATACTAATTCTAAGCAACTTTTTTTTGTTGTATGCCCTTAATGGCTTCTTCAAACAAACATTGAAGTTTTTCCTCTTCTTACCAATCAGCCAAGCTCTTGTTCTTGAAAGGTTTTTTCTCCTGGAATACCACATTTTTTATATATGATTTCGGGTGCCAAAACCATGTTGATAGCAACATCGTCCTTTTTGGGTGCAATTGCCATTGTTTTTTCCTTGAACATGGCTTGACTTGTGTCCTTATGAAGGTAGTCATAAATTTTATGTTCAATTATAGATGAAGCAATGGTAAATGATGAAACTGGATTTATTCACTTCTCCATAACCTCCTTTGTTATCAAATTTATTTCATATATTACTAGGTTGTGCTGAAACTCCATTCAATACTACCTCCTTTTTGTCGTTAAGTTTGTTGTTCAAGTTGTTTGGATTCCAATGGCAATGTTCCTTGTATGTCCTAGTTTATTACATTGACTACAGATCACATCTGTTTTCCTTCCTTCACTAGCCTTCTCCTACTTGGTTGATTGTTCCAACAATTTCCAGTATTCATTAGTGTCTCCCATACTTTCTTCACAAGTGATTTCAACTTCTTTGAATTTGAACAAAGTGTCCCTCTTCATCCCCGTTGTGGCTATTCGGAGATATGGTTATGAACATGCTCAAAAGATAGTGGTCAACAAACTTCATTTGTTTGATGTTAAAGGCAATTTGCTAGTTTTAGTATATGTTCATATAATATACTTCCACCTTCTTGTCTCCACCTTACTTCATCACTCATAATGTTTTGTGCACTTGTTCATCCATTTGTATTTTTCGATAATGCTTACAGAATGTGGTTTCCAACTCTTCAAATCTACAAACTGGATGGGCTTTCATAAAATTCTCTCCCCACTTAGATACAACATTACAAAATGTAAAACAAAATATATTGATAATATCAACATCATTTTTTTTTTCCATTGGCCTAAATGGCCTTGCAAAAAACGGGTACATGAACATCGGATCCATTCCCACAATGTAAATGGGTATGGTAAGGATTTCCTACTTGGTGGAGGATTTGGTGCTATAGGGGGTTGGATAGGATACCATGAAGGGTACCACAAATTCCAAATTAGGCCCTATCCATGGGCCGACTGATCTTACAACGTATGGTCTTGGATTTTGGTCTCCCGAAAGTTCGTTATCGCCTCCTTCTAGAAGATTGTTATTTCCACCTCTTGGAGGCCTTTTACCACCTCCGCCAAAAGGTCCACCACTATCATCGCTAATAGGTATAGTCCATCCACCATTACACAATTTACCACCATCTCTAATTGGGGATGGTCTTTCCTTTTGGTCATGGTATGCTTTTCTAGTAAAAACAATTCATGGCATCTTGGGGTTGTGCTTTCTTTTGGAATAGTCCTTGTCCTCATCTAAAGGTTCCCCACAATCTATTATAATCCCAGCTTGTGCAATTCCCGAAACTAACTTTGGTTATGCCATGGGGTTAACTAAGGGATTGAACATAGGAGGCCACATTGTAAGAACACTCCCTATGCCCATGTAACTAGAACCAAAATATGTTGTATAACGTCCAACATGATGATGCTTTGAATTTGGAAAACCTATCAGACATTTCCTATAAATGGAATAGAGATAGGTGGAAGAATTAGCTCTCTACAAGCAACATTTGGTAGTGTTAAAGTATACATCAAATTTTGAACATTAAGAACTAAACTTGGAATAGGTAATCATACCAAATAAGGTTTATAATCCATTAGTATTGTTTGCGTAAGCAAGACACTACTTGATCGATATTGTTTGTTTGGTGACCTGAACTTTGACAAAAAGTACAAGCTAAAAACACATGAAAAGAAGCACAAATATTAAAAATAAGGGTTATTACAATTTTTTGATGGATCTCTTCTTCATTTGAAATGTTCATCTTTAAGCATTGCACATTTCGTACCTCATTAAAAGTTTCTTTCCCTTGAAACAAATGTAGTTCATTAATTCGCCTTTAGGGTGGATCAATTTTGCTTTCTCTTGCATGTGGACTTGTCACAATGGTCTCATGATAACAAAAAAATAAAAATCAATATGGTCCCAAATTAGTTCCCATGGAATTTCCAGTTCGATGTTGATGCATCGTAATTCCGATGAATGATTTTTAGTAGGTTGTATAGTTTTCAGTTCAATATTTTCAGTAACATCTTCCAATTTATTTTACTCCCCACTATGAAAGTTTGCAGCCTCCTCTAGGTCAATCTTTGGCTACTCCACTCACTTTAGGTTATTTACGTGGCCTACTTCAACACTTTCTTGCAAAACATACTATATTATTTTCTTCATACTTCTTGTCAACATTATTGGCATATTGTAGATGACTATAAAAAAGTTGTAATCTAGTTGTTATTTTGGTTTTTTATTTTTATTTGTCAAACAATAACAATAATTGATCGGCAGTTGTTTTGGTAGAATCAAATAGCTTTAACCGATATTTGTCCAAGTAGGAACAATAATGAACCAAAAATTCTAGAATCAATATCCATGATATGGTCACCAAATGCTAAGGCCACCTGATGAACTACCAAATTTTGAAAGAAACAAAATAAAGAATCAGAAGATAAAATCTTATTATTCTCCTTAAGTAAGCATGAAGCTTCAACACAAAGGGGACTATCCAATTTTAGTAAGGCAACCTCATAAACTTTCTACAGAAACAAACATGAAGCAAACATGTAAGGAAAAATATTTCCATACAAAAAACCAGAATACTACAAACATACCAAGGAAAACACTACACATAGAACTCTACATACAAAAGTATGCTAGGAAAAATATAAATTTACTCTAGAAAATATTTTCTTGTACAATCCACAAAGGGACAAAAACTTAAGTACCTCCAAAAAAGAAGTGAAAAATGATGGAACAAGTAATTAACCTAATTCCAAAAAAATTAATCCTAAATATACATAGTGGAAACTTGTAGTAAAAATCAATTTTGGTAGAGGAAATTCTGTAGAAACAATTCGATAGGGAAAATCTAGTTTCGGTAAAATTTCGATAAAATGCTGGTTTCAAGAAAATTTGCTTTCAACATAAACCCAAAATAAAATAAAGATATTTTCAACTTACGTATTTAGCCTAGGCCTACCTATTTACTTCCCTTGGCCTACCCTCCTTACATATCTACATAGATGCCATGTGTTGACATTTTATTAAGTTTAAATTGAATAATTGAATATTAATTTATTAATATTAAATATTAAATATTAAATTAGTTTTAAATGTGACACATGTCACAAAATAATTGGCATAAAAAATTGACATAATTAATATGCCACATGGAATTTTTTTATTGTACCACATGTCATGATTTGAGACTATTTAAAATGGACAATGTGAAATTTTCCAAGATTAAATAAAAATGATTTTGAAATATTTTAAAATGTTATCACATGTCAACACATATTTGTTGTTAATGTTGACCAAATCATTCACATGTTAGTTGTAAACAACAATATGTATAAGGATGAAAATATATTTTGTTAACTTTTATTTCCATCCAGAGACCATGTCATTTGCAACTATGATCACATACAACTTGTCAAACACAACTAATGGGATTTGAGTTAAATATAGCTTAAACCAATTGCAAAACCCCATTTTTCTTCTAGTGATTTCTATTGGTGGTTGTATTCTTTTAATTTTATAGGGTAGTTCTATTGTAAAGCAAAATTACCGCCATTACAAGCTTTTACTATTATCTTTTTGAAAATTTGTTTTTTTGTGTGTTTCCAAATAAAGATATTAAAATTATATTGGTTTAATTTTTTTTTCCCTTGATTTTATTAACACCCCCAACATTGCCATAATTGGGAAAGTAATTGTCAAGCCTATTGTTCAAGCCTATTTACCCCCTTTTCATTTAGTTTTTTTTATGTCATGTAAAAATTAACACTCATGCCTATTTCATTACCTCACCTTATCTGGCAACATGTACTTTTTAACAAATCATAAATTCAAAATCCATTGTTAATCACGAAAGTTGTGTTGTGTACTTGCTAATCAAACTTCATAAATTTTCCTTTGTTTTCTAGATGAAGTTGTTATAGCATGTAACAAGGTTGAATTTCAAAATTTGCTTGTTGATTACTGCATTAGGGTTTGAAAATTGCTTGTAACTAATGATGGTTACAACAAGTAATTGGTGTAGATGTTATTTTTTGTTGGCTACTTTGAATGAACAAGTTTTTGGAAGTGTTGAATGAATACATCGAAAGTGCTATTGTTTGGGGAGTAATGAAAGGTGTTAAACAAGGAAGGTTTTAAAAGGCCTTTGGTGGGAAGGAGGTGGTGAGGTTTTTATGGAAGAGGCAAGGAAGGAATGAAAATAAAAAGGGGGGAGGAGGGGGGGTGTCGATTGAGGAGAGGGTTCATAATTGTCCTTTTTTGGGGTGTGAAGGACCAACTGGTTGGAGGCATAGTTAAAAAAACATTTTTGGCAATAGACAAAAAGGTGGTGTTAGGTAGAAAATTTTGAAATTCTCAAGGGCTAATAAGTAATGTTTGTGGAACACATTGAAATTTTAAGAAATAAATGCATTATTTCCAAGGTAGATCAACATTTTTGGTTGAGAATAACTTGTAGATTGCAATGTGGATTTAGACATTTTGGACTTGCATGGTTAATCTAATGTTGAAAATTTTGAAGAAGCTTGGAGATTTTGACTTGTGAAAGGGTTTGTAGCTACTAAGTCATGTGCGACATTAATTTCTTCAATTGCATGGGTGTTGTAGAACAAATAGTTTGCACTTGAGACTTTGGGCTTTGTCTAGTGGGTCTATTGTGATATGATGTTTTTGGGTGACTAAGGATTTTGGGTTGGTAGATAAATTTTAGTGGCTTGAGACATTGTGTAAATTTTTTTAAGAAAGGGCAAAAATCCTAGTAATGTTGAAAATTTTGAAGAAGCTTGGAGATTTTGACTTGTGAAAGGATTAGTAGTTACTAAGTCATGTGCAACACTAATTTCTTCCATTGCATGGGTGTTGTAGAACAAATAGTTTGCACTTGAGACTTTGGGTTTTATCTAGTGGTTCTATTGTGATATGATGTATTTTGGGTGACTAGGGATTTTGGGTTGGTAAATAAATCTTAGCGGCTTGAGACATTTTGTAAAATTTGTTAGGAAAGGGAAAAAAGCCTAGTACCTCCTTTTTTAGGCATAATGTAAATTGGTAGTCATCAAATTTTCACAATCAAAATCAAAAATTTCCATTATGTTAGTTTTTATCAATACATGATGGGGAAAAAATCTGTTAATCTAGGATTCAAATCAACATCATTCAACCTTTTGACAATCCTAAAATAGTAATATTTTATCTTTGCAATGTACATTTTCCAATGTTGGAAATTCCAATCACATCCGTTTCCTAGGTTTATTCTCCTCTTTCACCGTTGTGATACAATGAAAATGTCCTAGATGTTAAACCTCTCTTGAATAATGTCCCAAGTGTTAACAACCAATTCTAAAAAATGTTCAATCTTTCAAGCAATTCAACCAACATAAATTTTAAAAACAAGACTTTGAAGGCTTTGGTTTCAATCAAATCATCCATGTCAAGGCGTTAAACTTTGTGGGAGACGGAACATTTACCATCATGCCCAATTTCAAAAATCTTGTTTTTTTTACTTTAAACCCCAAAGGTCATTCACCACATCAACCTTTGGTGCCAACTCCTTATGTATGACCGCAGACATGGTGCCTTAAAAATAGAACTTGGATAAAGGTTGCCAAGTAAAACTATCAAAATCACAAGGGAGAGGGCATTCTTTAATGATTTCCCTTGGGAGGGCTACCCTACCTTCCAACACAAAACCCAAAAAATAAAGTAAAAACAAAAACAGATTGGAATTTTAAAATATCCATGGAGATGGTAAGAAAATAACTACCTTCCAATCCAAGTAGTTATACATGATTGTGCCTAGTCTAATAGGTCAATACCTTCCAAAGCTTGTTGTTCTACCTAATTAAAGGGTTTTTTTTCATGAAACAACCTATAAACTATTTTTATTATCATGTAGCAACTACCTTCCAACAAACTACAATAGTCCTGAGAACAAGTTTTAAATGTAACACAAAGGTAAAATAAACAAGTATGAGAACTACAATATTTTACATCAAACCACAATAAACTACTAGCGTTGTAGAAGGTCGAAAATAAGGCAAAAAGAAAGAAATAAAATAAAATAGAAAAGGAAACTACCACAAGTCCCACAACCTTCACACATTCTCTTCCATTACTCTTTCTTTCTTCATACAAGATCTCTCTCTTTCATTCCTCCAAGAACTCTTCAGACCAGAATGATTAATATCAATCTCCTAATCCACTTCTTTCATAAACCACACAAGGTTCATATTCCACCCACAAAAATACTTGCCCCTTATCCTAATCTTCATGCAAATCCCTCCTAGTTGATTAGTAAACAAATAGCAATCATTCATTTCCATCGACTACCTAACCCAATGGCTTCATCCTCAAGGCAAATTAGAATACAATAAGTAATCTACTATTAGTAACTACCTAATTATTAGGAGCCCCATAGGACTAATTAATTTAGGTAGATTTCCTACCCTTAACACCTTGCAGTATAAGAGATGCCATGATTTGCCAATGACACTCATTAAAAACTTATTAACATGTTCAAATTAATCAACCTAATTAAGTCACAATAATTGTTTGAGCTATTGCATGGAAATCTTTCAATATGCCTTTTGCTAAAGGTTCTTTCCTATGTTGATGGCAAACTCATTAAATAAAGGAACCATGTTTGATAGATTTCATCTTGTGGTATTGAATCTTAATCAAACCAAATAACTTGGATTTGTTTTGCCCCTTCAAAGAGTCAACAAGCCATTGCTCAACAACATCTTTATTTTCTGTCAACTTTGATGTAGCTTCCTTTTCCATCAATGTTGTTTATTTTTGAAATGAATCAAATCTTCCACTAATTCCATGAGTGGGTAAGTAATTACCAAGACTTTGTATGTCAAGTGTCAATGTTAAACCCTTTTCAACATTAGGTATCATGTTGTCAATTCCTACCATAACATGGGCATCAATTTTCAACAAAATGGAAAATATTGTGAGACCAATAACAAGGTAAGGGACAATCGTTTGTGCTCTTGCTAACATCAACATAACCAAAACACCTTCTTGATTGTCCACAACATGAATCATTTGAAAATGTTTGCACAAAAAATGAAGATGGATTGTTTCTATTCTTGGTAACATCTTGATGATAAGTTTATCTTGGCAAGTAACACATGTTGTGATGGAATAAACATTGCATGAAACTTGTAGTTGTTGCAATTGCAAAAATAAGTTTATGATGTCCCAATTGTAATGTTAACATGTCATGCAACTTGTTTTCCATGGAGTTAATTTCTAGTTTTGTTCTTTCCAATATTTTCAACCTATTCTCAAAACTTTCATCCAACCTCTTTCCAATGATTGGAGTTGATCTTTTATCTCAAGAACAATTGTGTCTTGAATGGATTCAACCAAAATTTGACAAAAAGATCCTTTTGGTCATAAATCCAAGTCCTTGTGGATATGATTTGTATGTTCCATCACCATTCCACTTTCAAAACATCGTGGATCTTCAAAATCGTTTTTTTTAGTTTACTAATATGAATTTCAAACTCCATGAGCTCTTTTTGTTGTTTATTTAAAACCTCTTTTGTATCCACTTCACCCAAAAGGGATGTTGTTGAATAACCCATACTTGCACCAAGGGGTAGATGCAAGCTATAGTGGTTCACTTTTTGCGTCCTTATGGACTTTTTGCAAAGTGTACTTTATTCAAATGCTACAAATGCATTGTAAAATCATCAATAAATATTTATGGATTACAATAACCAACTTGAATAAAATATTTATTAAGGGGTGAAATTCTATAAACATATACCAATCATATAGTAATGGATTTTAAAAGTGAATATATGGACTATATGGGTTCTGCATTAATGTTCAAATGCATTTTTTATTATGATTTCATTTCAATATTTTTTATAGAGACTCAACATATGATACATGATGGAAAAAAAGATATGGATTGAAAAAAATACAAAAAATACTTTAGTTAACAAATAATTATGGACTTTTGAATGACCAAATTTGGGCCTTATTTTCAAAAGTCCTAATCTTGGTCATTTTTTATTAGATTGATATTTTTTCCTTAACATACATAATAATGAGTTTTCTAAATGGGCAACCTTTCATATGGAATTTATTAATTGATTAATCACCATATAAGGCCTACTCAACATTGGTTTTTAATTTTCTTTTAATTTTAATGTTAATTTTTCCATTTATATGGACTTTGGGGACTAAGATTCTTGCTGCTTTTGAGCCACCTAGCTTGCATCTACGCCAAGGTGGTCAATATTATGTTCATCACATTTGGCACTTCTTTCCATGGATGCACATATGATGGATCAAGGTTTAATTTCAATAATTTTTGTTTCAAACCTTCCACAATAGTGCTTGGTCTTTTTTGTTTTTGAAGAACTTTTCTACAATGTTTGGCCTCAAGACCCCTTGCACAAGTGCAACCCCATGACAACTTTGACCAACATTACACAAATGTTCAATTTGGCTCAACATGTGGTCACCTATAAGTTGTAGGGTTTGTAACTTACTTTTGGATGATTTCATTAGATGTCAATGAAAAGAAGACCCATCATTTGATCACCACTTAACTCAACAAAGATCTCCAAATCATCAATCAAGATCTTTATAAAGTTTCTTTCATTTTCACATGGAGCCAAATTGACAAATTGACAAAGTGATTATGTAATGCCGCTTGCATGCAAACTTTTCAATGCGTCAAGATTGCATAATGTGTTAAAAACTTTGTGCAATAAAGATAACTAAACATGTATATTCTAAAAATGATAGTACTTGAACAAAGTTCTCAAGTAGGATATATTATTTTCCTAAAGTTTTCAAAAGAATCCCAAGGTGAGAATGGTGAGTTCTTCTTCACTACATTGTAGTCATTGTCCAATGTAGATGAAATGTGCATCAAACAAAAATGTTGATGCCCACCATAAGTGTCTTTCACCTTTTGCAACATTGTCATCAAACTTTAAGGTAGTGGGGATGAATTTAAACCTTTGATTTTGTGCAACTTCCCCTTGAGGCTTTAATTTGTATGCCAAATTTATTTTTAACATAAGGCATACAAAATACTTCATGATGTCTAGGGCATCACCCACTTAGTTAGGAATGACATTTATCATAGATAATTTGAGGAGATGCTTGATTTTTCCAATTTCCCCAAAGCCATCTAGAAAAATTGTCTTCAAATCAACCTCTTTAACATGTCCCTAAAGCTTAATCAAGTGACCCATCACATGTCATGGTAGTACCAATTTGGATTCACAACCACAAAATTTTCATCCTTGAAACATATGATTTCACCAACGTCATGTAAAAACATTATTATTACATTTCATGTGGTTTTTCTAGTTGTGATTGTAGGGGCCCAACTATGAATTGCCACAAGTTTAACTCTTCCTTGTCGATAATTTCCTTTTAAAAGGTTTCCATGGTAATAATGGGTTGGCTAGGATGCTTCCTATTCCACTTTCACACACTATGTTGTACATTCATGCATGTTTCATAAATGTACAGTAACTTTTTCAAAATATTTCCACATTTGTTGGCCACATCTTTGACCATTTCCCTTGCTTCTTTGGAAGAATGCACATTGATCAAATGACAATTGGATGATAAATTGATAAAAGCAACAAACTTTCCTTTCAAACTTTGAACACAATATTCCACAAAAGTCGTATTCATAAACATTTTGTTGCCATTTTGGCAAAGACAATCACCACTTGTGGTGGAGAATTTGGTGACCTTGTGTTTAATGAGATGAATTTCAACCAATACGAAAACTTTTCCTTGATATCTTTTGAAAACTAGTTCTTCCTTAATTCCTTATGGAATCGGTACATACCACTTGAAAAAGTAGCATACATTTCTTTAAATGCTCAAATTTGGGATCATTGTATAATGAAAAACATTGATACTCTTCTTGACCTGCAAGATCACATATAGAGATTTGATAATGATCATTTATCAACAAGCATGTCAATTTTTATCCCATGTGTTCTTTTGGCCCATTCATTTGGATCATGGGAACAAAATTGCAAAGGTTATGTAATTCAACCAACTCCACCAATGCAATGAACATCTACTCTTATAAACACTTTGCAAAGCTTTTAACCATTGACCTTGTCAATATAGTTTTGCATACATATATTAATATGACATGATGTTAGCCACATATTAATGCATATTTTTGAGTTTGACATTTTGATATAAATTTCAATTCTTCCATTCTTTCAATGCCTATTTCACATGTGTTAAACTTTTGTGATTGAAAGAAAGCAAACCATATATATTAAACTTACAAGATTGATGAATGCATATAAGGTATGAAGATATTCATATTTAGACAATTGATTGCCCTTGAGGCTTGTGTATGCTTACCCAATTAAATTTGGACATTAATGATTCATTAATCTTGAGACTTAAGAAAAAAAAATTCAACTTTATGGTCAATATTACAAGTATTCGCAAATACATTTACAATATGCGAAGATTCATTTCAATAGATTAATTGGTTGTCTCAATGCTTGTTTTACACAACATATATATATTAAAGGTTGTACATTTGGTTTAATTGTTAATATAAAGATCTCTAAGTTAGTTGAACATTATGCCTAATGACAATAGTGTAGCTATAATTGATATGAATGGCAAGGTTTCATTATTTTACTCCATTGCAACTATTAAACCACATAATTTATTGAATATTTGAGAAAATTTTGTTTTAAATTGTTGTTGGTTTGATGGCAACATTCCACTACCATAGTTGATTAAAACACCTTCAAACATATGCCCATGTGATTTTTAGATTTCACCATATGACATATTATGTTTGATATGTTAATTATACACAAAAATCTTAAGTTGGATTGACCTTTGATGACAACATCCAAATGGCATTTGCTATTTTTTCTTTTCAACATGAAAGTCAATTATAGATTTTTTCTGGGGCTACTTGTCAAGAATATAATGTTATTTCATAATTCATTCAATTACATATTCTGGAATCCCAAATATTCAAGTAAATTAACAATTCCAAAGTAGGAAAAATGTTTCCTAAAACTTTGCCACCATTATGTGGGATTCAAGTATGTATCAAAGGAAGAAGAATGACAATTTTTTTGGTCATTCTTGCACATATCTCAAGATCCAATAACAAGGAATGGTTAGAAGAACTTGACATTCTAGGAGAAGGTTTACACACATTACAACAAAAATCGGCCACCTAGTTGTGTGAAGAAGCTTGCAAGTTCCCTAGAAATAAAATGGGGGATTATTAAACATGATGTCAACAAGTTTGTTGGGGCTTTTGGTAGTGTGTAAGCTTTGTGCAAGTCTAGAACAAACACAAAAGACATTTTGTAAAAGGGGTTGGAGTTGTATAAAACAAAGCACCCACGAAACTTGAGCATCACATTTATACATTATTGGTTGGTGTTGAAAGACATGCCATGTTGGGGTGACGTCCATGACAAAACCATGAAAAATATTCCAGTAATGAAGTGCAAAACTACAATTATGTTTGATGTTGCCTTCAATGTTGATGAACATGAAGTCGAAATAATGGATGTTGAATCAAATTTGGGGTCTACATCAAAACAACCACAAATTCAATGCATGTTTGAATGCACTATTAGGGTCCAAGCTCGAGCCATAATAAACATGGCAAATGCCACATTTAACAAGGTTGCAATTATGGAGGATCAAAGCATGATGGCTTTCTTCACCATGCCAAATGCATCATTGGTGTTCGAAGAAGCTTAAGAATACTTCTAGCTTCAAAGAACTAAAGAGTTGAAAAAGGTGCAAACTCAAATTCATGATGCCCCAAGTGTTGCAACTTGCCCAAATTTAATGCTTCCATTAGCTTTGCTTGTCCAATCTGCAAGTGGTACAACCCTTTCATGATAACCCATTGATTTGACAAATGATGCACATGTAAAAGAAACAATTGTACAACTTTGAACTTTGAAGAATGTTAATATGGATTTGAGGTAGTTAAGAACATGTGAAAGAAGATTATTTTTAAAAACAAGCTCATTGTTTATTGAAATCAAAACTCATTGTTTCCTTTCAAAGTCCATCGATGGTCAATGAGATCATTGCATAATCTAAAATGCATATATGAATTTTCTATTTCCTAAGTGCCATTTCTATCCTCAACAAAAGAAAGCCCTCACCTAATGTGAATATTGGTTGCATCATTATGGTTCCAAGCCCTTGGTCTCTTCATCCTCTACAATGATATTATGCAAGACAACACACACAATAAAAATGTTTGAAAATACAAACTTGTCCCATTGGCTAAAAAGGTTTTGCACATTTGCAAATCGACTTTGCTGCTCAACATCCTTTCGAACCACTTCATGTTGTTGTACATAGTGCTTACATTTCTCACCTTGAGGTTTGTTTATAATTCGTTGAATATTTACTAGCAAGGGTAAATGCTATCCACCAATAAGTAGTACGTTAAGTATTGATTCCCATTCACCTGAAACCCAAGACCACTCAAAAGATTAGTAACCAAAGGAGGACAATCCAAAACATTTAGATCATTATTCCCACCCAATAATTCAAAGAGAACATGCTAGAACCAAAGTTTCTTATTTACAATGGTTTTCTTGTCTTTGTCAAAAAATCGAAAGGACCACATTGTTGGGTAGTTCTTCCATTTATAATGCATACAATCTAAAGAAGCAAAGAATCATGGAAACCCATGCTCAAAATTAATCTCAAGCTACTTCTCAAAATCATTCCTCACACAAGTTGTTGAAAGTACAAAAGTTCAAAAACTTCCTTGATGGCTTGACAAAAATGTTCAAACTCTCCATGGTCATGCTTTTTCCCATGCAAACATATTCATCCATTGCATTAGTTGCCATGCTGTAGGTTAACATTTGAATTGTTACAAAACATTTTTGGATTGTATATAGGTTCATGTGACCACAAGAATCTCACCTATGGACAAAATAAGGGTTGCACACACTAACTGTTGCAACAAGATGAATAAAAAAAATTGCTTCATGCAAAATCAACATTTAAAATGATATCCATCATACACAAGGTTTGGAAAAAAATAATCTCACATTATTCACTCATCGCCAAGTGTTCTATCTTGCACAAAATTTGATTATCTACCCAACCTACTTTTGCTATGTGGTTCATGAACTGTTTTGATCAACTGCATGCTACAACAAAACCACAAAAAATGTTCATCTTTTTCATTGTCTTCAAGGTCTGCACACAACTGCAACAATACCCTAGCATGCCACAAATCTGCCATAGCCAAAATTAGAGGAAAGCTCACAAGAGAGAGAGCAAGAAAAAAATTAAAACTAAAAAAGAGAAGTAAATCAGGTGATGAAAAAATGGAAAAGATGACATAAAGGTGAAAAATGATTACGAAATGATGGGGTTGAACTCTATCGTTAGGGCTAGGCATGTATGAACCACGCACCTTAAATTTGCCGTTTACAATGTAGTTTGGAAAGTTGTCATAGGAGATGCCAGTATGTTGGACTTGAAGCATCCCCTTCACCATTGTTAAGAAATTACAGGTATTGCTTTCCAACTGCGCTTTCACTTGTGCAACTTGTCCATTGGGTTCGATGGAGTATCTTTGAACCCAATTTCTTTATGACCCAAAATGATGTATCTTTTGTGAGTCATTTTGAGGATGATGTGTTGGCCAAAATGATGGATCTTGTACATAAATTTTTTTTCCCATAAAGATCCATTTATGAAAATGGCTTGTAAAAGATTCATCATTTTGACCAACACATTATCCCCTTTTAACACGGTCCCATCCTAGGAGGTCAAGTGTGTGAAGAATTTCATTTTTTTCAGTGATTCCAAAATCATACTCACATCCAATGATTGTAAACTGGAATCTGAGAGGATGGAGAAATGCATTAGGCAGCCATTTGTGAGCAACATTTGAGCAACAGCTTTGAGTCCCTCTTGCTCCCATCATGAACCGTTTAATTGATTTGTTAATATGCAGGTACCAATGTTCACCAATAAGAGGGCACAAGTAGAGCCTCAACTCCAGATGGGAAAGCAGATTCTTGCACAACACCTCCATCTCCTCAACATACAACTGTTCCCACACAATCAATTTCTTCAAGTTCTTGCATCCAGCAATGGCCTTCAGAACTTCAAGGTGATGGTTCTATATGCTTCACTGTTCTCATCAACCTCATCAGCAGGATCATCTTGCTCCACTCCTCCCAATCTCTGCTCCATCATTCTGTTCAGCTCTTGAGATGTTTTGTCACTCCTGATCTCTTCTTTCGCAATCTTCTGTGGAGAAGAACGTTCTTGTGGAATCTGTTTTCTGGGGTAGTTACCAGAACCCAGGCTGTTGGACGTTTGTTTATTGACTGGGCTCCTGGCCAACTCTGTATCCCATGGATCTATCTCCATGGGACCTTCCTGGCTCTTGGTTGAACTTCTCATAGCTAGCTCTGTGTCCCCTGGATCTATCTCCACAGAATCTCCCCCGCTCTTGGTTGGGCTGTTGGCTGTGCTCCTGGCTAACTCTGTGTCCCCTGGATCTGTCTCCACGGAACCTCCCTGGCTTTTTATCGGGGTATTCACTGTGCTCCTGGCTAGCTCTATATCCCCGGGATCTATGTCCATGAAACCTCGTCGGCTCTTTTTTTTTGGCTGCCAGGCTCCTGGCTAGCTCTCTGTGTCCCCCGCATCTATCTCCATGGAGCCCCTCCGGCTCCTGGTTGAGCTGTTGGCTGGGCTCCTAGCTAGCTCTCTGTGTCTCCTGGATTTATCTCCACGAAACCTCCCTGGCTGTTGATTTGGCTATTCGCTGGACAACTGACTTGCTTTGTGTCCCCTGGCTCTATCTCCACCGAACCTTCTGACTCCATTTGGCTGGAAAGGAATCACAATGATATTGCTCTGCGACGACAGTATAACGCTAATGAGCTTGTTTTCATTACAATCACCAATCACTGCCAGTAAGATCCATATCATTTCGCTTCTATAAATAACAAGTCAAAATTGCGATGCAATGGCCTTGGGTGCTCGATTTGAGGCCATGGTCATCATTCTCAAAGTTTACTCGAGTAGTACTTACAAAACACGATCCTCTTCAATCCGGACATGTTTTTGAGAACAAAAGCTTAACTTGGGCAGTGTACATACGGAGTTCAGAACCAGAGAAGTGCTGGTGGTAAACGCATACCTGTGCAAGTTCTGCGAAGTGGAAGAAGAAGTCTCAGTTCGATCAGGTGAGACTTTAGACTTCCTCCCGTTCCGTTGAGCCAGCTACGAACTTGCCGAAAGCTCCTGGCATCAACAATAGCGAGTGGACCAAACTTGACACCTAGCAGGCCGAACTATGTAAAGCTGACATAAGTGGTAGCAAATAGCAAACTGGTCCGAGGAGAACGTCTTGGCGTCTAGATCAGTGAGCAACTTGTTAGTGATGGAGCCTATGAGATCCAGAGGATACTTGAGCAGGAAAGATTAAGAAAGCCGGCGAAGTGCAAGGCAAGAGTGGCACCCGAGGGTTTTCTAGCAAAGAAAAGCGAACCCCGTTGTAACCTGGTACGAGACCCATCTCCATTCTCCGACAAACACTATTCTTACAATCCTACACCTGGACAATAACTGGAAAATATCATGATGGCACTCCTCCGTCCTTGAGTGGTGGTGCAAAAGCTGTCCACGGAACGTGTGGTGGGTCCTCCTACGTCTGGAATCTGCACTGGCAGCGCAAAAATCAAATGGGCGAAGTGCGAGGCAATTGTCTCGCCGTGTCGACTAGTGGACGTGGAAAACGTCTCTTTGCTTTGCCGTCCATTTGCTTTCACAGTTTCTCTGAAATCGCTGTCCCCTCTCGGACAATCTCTCATCTGACAGGCACCATTATTGTACTACTTCTCCGTTGCTGCATTGGGTATGGGTTTGGCAGAAAGATGCGGTCCCAGTTCTGTACCGTGCAAGTGAAGCACATGGGCTGAATGCGATTAGCAAATGCAGACTGTTTGCCAGCAGACGGTTGAATTGATTTGCAAAGTCCTTCTTGACCCCTTCTACAAAGAGAGCGCACACTAGTAGGGTAGAACTGCTCACCACCGATCACTACTCTATCACCGAACCCTTCTTTGCATCATCGCCCTTTGTGCTTCATTTTGAGAGATTTAAAATGTTATGGGAGCGCTACCTCAAGCTCTAGACATCATATTTGAAGTGCATAGGAAAAGGAGTAATGAAAAAAAAAAAAAAAAACTTACAACACATTTTTTT
>Ga0116227_10003830_pt1 | contig 33069 bp, 27 predicted proteins | sample S1TSphgellanicum_FD_89693 | JGI IMG/M metagenome (GOLD analysis project Ga0116227, IMG submission 89693) | Host-associated microbial communities from peat moss isolated from Minnesota, USA - S1T2_Fb - Sphagnum magellanicum MG | ecosystem: Host-associated > Plants > Peat moss > Unclassified... | reverse complement strand
GATTTAAGGACTTTCACAAGCCAATTTTTTTTTATTCACATAATGCAAACTAAAAAAGCATGTATTTTAGGATGCTTAAGTCATCATGTTTTGATTTGCTTTTTGTCTTTTGAAATTTGAAACATTCTACAATGCTGCTTATTTATTGATGGAAAAATGGATTTAGACAATTTAATGACTTTCATCCATCGTTGAAACCTTCCAATCCATCAACTTTCAAGAAGTCTTCTCCACATTACAAATCTTTTCTTTGCAAGCGTGGACATAAATCGACCACATGGTTCATTGTTTTTCCATCTATGAACAAATGGATGGTGGTTTACCGTATCAGGTTTGACCCTATGTCCATTCATGAAATTCCACACTTTGGGATGGGCCACAAGAAAATAAATCACAAAAGAGCATGAAAGTGAAAGTCGCAAAGATTAGAGTTATTCATGTGTATTTACATAATATATGGTGTAGGAGGGGATGGTTCTTTGCTTGCTATTTAAGAATGGGAGGGATCTTGCGTGGTAGGTGTGATATATCATATAGCACATAGTTACATTGGCAAAAATCTGTGTGTGTTAGTAGAGGCCATGTTTTAAAGTGAAAATTTCTGTTCACGCAACAACTTCAGACAATAGAGATATCCGTAAATTCAGGAAAAGACAGCACCAGTACCCTGAGTTCGGTCATACACAGGGTGAGATTCAAAAAAAACCTGCAAAAAAGTACATTAGCATTCAAAAGGGTGGGGAAACTCAGGAAACCACCATTTGATGGTTTCCTGAGTTTCACCCTGTCTTGCTTCATTTCCTCAGCGCCTCCACTGCTTTTACATAGATTTTCACTGATCCTACCTGTTAAGCTACTATAATTGTTCTCGAACCTTGTGCATTCAACGCTAAGATTCAGCATTTCGTACCGAGTTTTGGCATTTCATACTGAGATTTAATCAAATTTCCTTACTTGGCAGATACCACTAAAAGAGGGGTTAGGGGGTGAAAGGAGGCCCAAAGACAGGGTGAAGACAAGGTGAATTTGCGGACTTCTCTAGCTAATATCTGGAATGTATTTGGAGGACAAGTTATTTTAGATAAGAGGGCTTACAGGAATTAGTTCGTGAGAACCCTGGGGAGGGGGATCTTTCATGGAAGATCCTCGGTTTCAAGGTTTTTCTTTTGGGGTAAGCCATGCTTTTACAACACGCTCACCTCAGTTGGTGCACTGGGGAAGGCACCCTTGTCAGTGGTTCCTAGTGTGGACCCCAATCTTCAAGACAAGAACCCTTGAGAGGGTGCCTTCCCTATACCAAAGGATTGACTATTTTGTGACAGAATGGGCTCTTTCATTTTCCAGCAAGATATTTCTTTTTTCTTTCTAATTGTTGGTCCAACACGACCATGGTCTTCATCTTACCTGCCCACCTGCCCACACTTCATCGCATGTAGAAACTCAACAAACAGTAGAGAAAAGATAACATGCTCTCAACCTTGACAATGGCACCAAAAAACACCTTTTTGAATTCTCTTGTACCAAGGTGTTCTCAAAATACAAGGAACCCCCTCAGCCCTGCCTTGGGTGGGCCCTTATCCAGGGAACACCTTAATCCTCAAGCATTGTCCTCATGCTTTACCAAATACCTTGCAAGAAATTCTTAGCGTAGTTGGAGGAGCAAGAAGTAAAGTCTATGCAAGCAAAAAGAAACAAAAACTTTGTGTGATGTACATTCTACCATTCAAAGAAACAAAAGAGTTTTGTGGGTGAAGGGCCAGATTTGGACATTTACCTATTAGAAACTGTGCAAAATTCACTTCACGTATCATAGCTGTGGTTCTCCAAAAAACAAATCACGTACTCAACCCTTCAAAACTTTAAAAAGTCCAATAGCCATCCATAACCCGCCGGTTCTTTCATGAACCCACTGATTATTTGAGGTGTTTGAAAAAACCAGAACTGCCAACAGTTCTGTGATTCTCATTTTATCCAAATACCCAGGACCAGTGGTTCTTTGATTCTTTCTTCCCAATATGTAGGTGGAACCACGGTTATTAACAAAATAAAAGAACCGCCAAACACCCGTGTGGGCCATCGCCACCACCGCAGAATAGTGAAAAGCAGAGCCAAGTTGGAAGCAGCAGCAGAGGAGTTGCAGAGAGAAGAAGAGGTATTGGCCATGCAGAACAAATTGCAATGGGCCATGGCCATGGCCCATTGCAATTTGTTCTGCTTTCTAGGGGCGAGAATCACTCGAGGGAGAGCTTTGAATGCATAGTAGCGTGGGACCCAGAATTGTTTGTTTTCCAAACACACCAAAGCACCAATTATCTTCAGTCCAGCTTCGAGGTAGTTAAAGTACAATCGACAGAGATTTGGCACTAAGTCCAGATGGACTTAATCTGCAATCTAGCTGCAAATTTCAACTCGAATTGGAGAATATTTTAGTCTGTCAACGGATTCTTCCTCATCCTACATATATAGATGCAAATGATTGATGTTCGAGTATCTACTGTAGAAACAATAATGTGATAGAAGGAATGGAAAGAGCAGAAGAAGAAGAAGGGGGATATATAAGCGTGAGCAGATAGCTTTAGATGAGCTTCGAGACTGGAATCTTGACGAATTGTTTGTTAGTCGTCGTTTCATTCGAGTGATTTTTGCGCAACGCATATCAAGACGTCGACGTGTATATGTGAACAATCCTCGAGGTGAAAACAAACACAGAAGACAAAAATGAGGGGGGCTTATGCATGAGATTACGAACCAGCGCATGCCACATTTGCAAGCAAATTGCACACTGGCTCCTAGAAGAAAGAAAGAAAGAAAGAAAACAACCGGATTCATCAAGATCAAACTCCAGGATAAAACAGGGGAGAGCCAAACCCCGAAGCAACTAATAATCTGCAACAAGGTATACAACACATACTAGAATGTCAAGCAAAGCGTCTTCTGGCCCGACCGGTAACAAGAAAAGAAGAAGAAGGAAAAGAACAAAGAGCAAAGAAAGAGATTATCATGAGGTAAGTAGAGACACGACTTGAGAACAGAAATGAAATTTTTTTGTTGCGCAACAAAAAGCAGCAAGAGACCAAAAGAAACATCATGGGGTGGCAAACGGAGAGAGACAAGTTGAGAACAGAAATGCAGGTGGTGTTTTTGTGCCCAACAAAAAAACCGCAGTTACATAGAACAAGCACGGAACCGCTTGAAAAAAGAATATCAGGTCGTAAAATGCGCCACTTGTGAAAGGGAAGCAGTAGGACCGCGGCGGCAGGAGAGAAGAGGTGAGAAACCAGTCCATCGACGCGGCGGCGCTTGAAATGTGCTGGCGAAGCTTTTGCCGCGTCCCATCGTCGCTCTCCTGACGACGGCAGAAAGCTAAGCGTCAAAGACGCCCCCACTTTTCATCCATACCCTCACGTGAACAATTTTGTGATGGAAAATAAAAAACCAAGAAAAAATATCAGGAAATTTTATCATTCGGTTCTCGTTGGAGGGATGAATGAAGTTCATTGTTTATTCACTCAAGCTTTCAATAAAATAAAAGATCACAAAACCATTATAAATGAATGTTGATCATCCATATGGATGTTGGAATGTTGATCTTTGATGGATGACTTTCACCTGCCTCTTGCTTTTCCCTTATATGTCATTTTGCGGTCTTCTTGCTTTGCAGAGTTTTGCGATCCGGCATTTCTAGCGCGCTTCGATCTGCTTCTCCTGGAGCGGATTCGTGCTGCTCGCGATGGCGATTGCCAGACCTGCGATGCCGGCAGTGATGCGAAGCCCAGGAATCGCACAAATCCAGCCCCAGAAACAGCAAGGGAACTTGCGGATGACGCCTATGCCTTTGACCATGCCCTCAGTGCGTCGTCGTTGCGGCAGCAAGGAGGAGCGGTCGCGGCAAGTATGCGGAGATTTGTGCCTGTGCATGGCCAAGGAGGTGGCCGCGGCTGTCTCCGTGCATTCTGGTAAGTTTGTTGATTACTTGTTCTTGTTTTGGTCTCGTTTAATAAGGTCTCTCCGGGGTTCGAAGCCGAGACCAGTTTTGCAGCACATGCAGTACAGCGTAGGGTTTTGAAGCTCCTTGCACAATTGCGTTGAACAGTACTCGCCGCCGCTTCTATGGTGTGGTGTTGCCTAACATCACTTCTGGTGGCTTCGATCATACGTGTAGGTTGTCAATTCGGGACTAAGAGATTCGTCCATGCTCTCGTCCATGCTCTCGTCGTCTTTTTGCTGGCTGCATTTCATGTTCTCTTGGCCCGGAACTGTACGCATTGAAACCTGTGATCAAGAAAACGCTTGAATTCTTATGGTGCAACTGTGTACATACACGATTCTGGGTTTGGTATGTGATAGGAGGGATTTTTTGGAGCTGATTGGTATCAATTTCTGGTGCATGCACATGTACATCATGCACTTGTGAAAAAAAGGGAATTCTTGTAAGGTTTATCTCATTTCGGTTATGTTATTGCTATGTAACTGGCAGTAATTTGTTTTGCAGTTATAGTGCCCGAGCATCTGTGCACTTCTTTTTCTGCTAACTCTCTTCAAATTCAAAATGGAATGAACCTGCTGTGGTTTGGAAAAAATTTGTGAATGAATATGACCAGAGCAGCAGAGAATTTGAAAATGAGCAGAATGTGGATCATTTGGATGGATTGTAAGGGGAACATGGTGGTCATGATTGTGCTAATTTTAAGACACAGAAGAGTAGATTCTGATTGGTTTGGAGTGAGTGCAGGGATATCAAAAGGGCAAGCTCAAAACCAGAATTCAGTGTTGATTACTCAAGAGGATGCAAAGAGCACATCACCAGCAGGTGATGGTGCAATCTCCACTGAATCCACAGTTACCATCACAGTTGTTGGAGCCTCAGGTGACTTGGCAAAGAAAAAAATATTTCCGGCTTTGTTTGCTCTCTATTATGAAGGCTGCTTACCTAAGGTTCACACCCTTTCCCTAAGCTTTTTGAACTGGATTTGGGACTTTGAGCTCCAATTTTGTTTGTGTTGTTACAAGTGGTCAACATCCTTTAGACCTAGCTTCTTGACAGATTTTCTCTGTCAATGGCAGCACTTCACAGTTTTTGGCTATGCTCGGAGCAAGATGACAGATGAGGAGTTACGTAATATGATCAGTGCAACACTCACATGCCGGATTGATCAAAGGTAATTTGCTCAATACTGTTCTGATTCTCCATGCTGCAGATGTGCCTATTGATAGGAAAACTTAACGAGTTCTCAAAAAGAGCACTAATTGTGCTATAAATTCATAAACAAATTCTTGTGCTTTTCAAGCCAATTCTACCCAGTGTGGCTTGGGAGATTGCTGCTATTGCTTAAATTCTGGAGGCAGACATTACACAACTGTATTATGTCTGGTGCAGGGAAAACTGTGGGGACAAAATGGACAAGTTTCTTCAACGGTGCTTCTATCATTCGGGCCAGTATAATTCTGAAGACTGTTTTGGACAGCTTTCCAAAAAACTTGAGGAACATGAGGTCTGATTCTTCAGTTTTGCTTACAGAGTTTGGAAGTGGACTGGTTGTGGGTAATATTCTGTCATGTTGCATGAGTTTCCCTTGAAGGTATTTGTCAATAAGATCATTTGGTTGATATGTGATCAGTTGTGCATCACAGGCAGGCAGGTTGGCAAACCGGCTATTTTACCTCTCAATTCCACCTGACATTTTTGTCGATGTGGCACGCTGTGCAAGCCATTCTGCAACATCATTAAGGGGCTGGACACGTGTCATTGTGGAGAAGCCTTTTGGTCGGGATTCCCAATCTTCAGCTGAGCTGACACGGGGCTTGAAACAACACCTGAAAGAAGAGCAGATTTACAGGTGGAGAATCCTAGATGAGTTTACCCTGAATTTCCATGTCTACAACCATGATATCTGTCAGTAAATTACTTAGGTGAGGGTGCATGCATGAATTTTGACATGCATTCTTACTATCTTTGTGTTGGCTGAATCAATCTTTCATTTCTGCAGAATTGACCATTATCTGGGCAAAGAATTGGTGGAGAACTTATCAGTTTTGCGGTTCTCAAACCTGGTGTTTGAGCCATTATGGTCACGCCAGTATATTCGTAATGTTCAGCTCATATTTTCTGAAGACTTTGGGACTGAAGGTAGAGGCGGGTGAGACTCTCTGCTCTTTCTTCTGTTCTGTGTTTTACTCTGGCCTTTGGAATATGCTGTGGAATGGGGCAAGCTGGTCTTTTGAACTTTATTATGGAGAAACCATATGGGTGTTGATAGAAGTTGTGCAGTAACCAGCTCTACTCTGGCTGAGGAGAGCAGGGTCTGCTGAACTACCTCCAGTTGAAATATCTATCCAGAAGGTTAATATGTGCTGCCCAGAAACCAGGCTGCAGCATTGGAGCAGGAAATCCAGCACTGGGTCCTTGTCATTGGTTAGTGGGTAGTGTATCAAGACAAATGATGATGTGTTGGATGTCTATTTTCAGGTACTTTGATAGCTATGGCATCATTCGTGACATCATGCAGAACCATCTCCTTCAGATTTTGGCCCTTTTTGCCATGGAGCCACCTGTTAGCCTGGATGCTGAGGACATTCGTAATGAGAAGGTCTGTTCATAGAATTTGACCATCCTAGATTCGCAATGCACTCTTATGTGGAGGGTTGGATTTGCATCTGATCTTAGATGGTTCTTTGGAGGACCAGTGACAAAAACTTGTCCATGTATAACACTCTGACTTCCATAAGGTTGATAGTTTGACATGACTTGACTGTTTCTTTGTACTTACCAGTTGACATATGGATCAGTTTCCATGGCCTTTCTTGCCAGTGAGATGTTGAAGCTTTTGTGTCAGTGATCAGTCTAGTGATCAGTTTTCATTGTTTCCACTGGTGCAGGTGAAGGTTCTACGGTCAATGAGAGTGATAAGTAGCGAAGATGTGGTAGTAGGCCAGTACAAAAGTCATACCCGTGGTGGCATCAAGTATCCTGGTTACACAGAAGACAAGACAGTGCCCAATAACAGCCTGACCCCGACCTTTGCTGCAGCAGCTCTCTTCATTGACAATGCTCGCTGGGATGGAGTTCCTTTCCTCATGAAGGCTGGCAAAGCCTTGCATACCAAGAGGTACTACTATCCTCATAAGCAAAGCTGGATCAGTTGCTAGGAACTGAATTTGGAGAACCTGTGAAATAAAATGTGGCAAGGTATCTGCCCTGTCTGGCATGATTTCATTGCAACTCTGTCAAATGTTTTTGTAAAAACACCAACTAAGAACCTTCATTCCCCCTAGTTTGGTCCTGTAAGAGAAAACTGTCAGTTTGTTTAACCAGGAATTGTTTGGATTCACATCCTCCGCTCCTATTGCAATTCAGGAGGTAGGAGGTGGTGACATTTAACTTCAGGTGCATGGCAGGGCGGAGATAAGAGTACAGTTCAGACATGTACCTGGCAACTTGTACAAACGCAACTTTGGATCTGACCTTGACCTAGCTACAAATGAGCTTGTTATCCGTGTGCAACCAGATGAAGCCATCTACCTCAAAATAAACAATAAGGTTCCTGGCCTTGGCATGCGGTTGGATCGCTCCAATCTCCACCTGCATTATGCTGCCAGGTTTGGACCTCCCTTATCATTTACTTTGCTTCATTTGTTTCAGCCCTGTTGTCTATTATTCTATGTTTTTCTACTTTTAGTGTGTACTGTTTTGTTTTTTCCCTCTTCTTTTCTCTATGTTTTTTCCCCCTTCTATGTTGTTAGTTGTTAGCCAGTATCATGGCTGAGTTGTCTCATTGCTTTGAGACTTGCAACAGAAACTCAGTGCACAGGTTAGTACTTACATGATCTATGCCACTGTAGGGAACTGATGAAGTCAGTGGTGAAGCTGTGATAGATAAATTGCTATTATACTTGTTACTAACTTACTGTTGATGGTTCCTGAACAAGTGAGAGACTGTCACTATTGTTCTTACTGCTCATTTTTATTGTTTCTTTATTATAGTTCATCCCTCCTCTGTTGTTCTTTCTTCCTGGTTCTGAGAGTCCTTATCTGGAAGTCTTTCTTTGACTTCTAGGAAAGGTTTTAACTTGTTCTAACTTCTCGCTTTCTGAATAATGGGTTTGGAGGTTTCTTGATTCTCATAAGATATGTATTAAGTTACTTTGCTGACCACCTCCCACTGCCAGAAACATTTGTGAGTGCAATATGGTAAAATGAGGATGAGTGGAAATCAGTTGCATGGCTGTAATGGTTAAAAGTATGTATAATTGCTTGTTTTCTTCACACCATCACTGAAGCTTCACTGGAGCTCTTCAGCTGTGCAATTGGCTTGATTTGAAAAATGTGAATGATATGTCTGGTTTTGCTATTACTGCTATTGCAATTGGATTGTGGAATGACTGTAGCATCTAACTTGTACAAGTGCTGTTACTAGGTATGACCGGGAGATCCCAGATGCGTATGAGCGATTGATACTTGATGCCATTGAGGGTGAACGCCGTCTCTTCATCCGGAGTGATGAGCTGGATGCTGCATGGGCACTCTTTACACCTTTGCTGAATGAATTGGAGTCAAACAAAGTGGCACCAGAGTTTTATCCATATGGAAGCAGGGGTCCAGTTGGAGCTTATTATTTGGCAGCCAAGTACAATGTAAGATGGGGAGATGCAAATTCTGAGCTCACCACAGTTTGAACATTCTCTGCTGGGGGCAAGGTTGATATATAGAACATTAAGGTGGGGGATGTTGGGGCAGAAACTTACAATGGTTGGACATTTTTGGCTTAGAGAAGGGAACCTAAAGGAGTGTAGTATATCGATTTTACTTCTTTACATTCTACCATATGTTGGGAGTTTTTGACCCAGGAATGGCACAAGACTCTCTCTGTGACCTGAGAACCACAAGCATTCTGGGAGGGGTTTGTATGTTCTCCATTTGTAGTTGACCTCTTACCAACATGGTGCTGATCCTGGACTTGGAAGATCTGTTTCATCAGGATGGTATCAAGGTTTATTTTCTTCTGGGGAGTATCCTTGTCAAACCACCATATGTATGGTAGGCAAGGAATGTGAGCCCTGGAAGGAGTCAGGATTTCTTGGTTTGCATCAATGCAAACAATGTCCTCCATAATACAAAGTGAATTGCTTGATTGATGGAATGAAGTCAGAAACTGTGCTTGTGATGTGAAGTACACGGAGGTTACTTTCAACCATGTAGGTAATCTTTTATGTGTAGGGTAAGGACCTTGAACAGGGCTGTTCTGGGAATGAAAGGCCTGCAGGGGACCTTTCATTCCCAGAACAGCCCTTTTCAAGGTCCTTACCAAGCATAAAAACTGTTGTAATTTTTCACTGCTGTGATTCATTTGAGAGAAGAGGAGACCTTACATTTAAGGTTCCTGAAAAATGTGAAAAACTAGGGTTTAGGGTTTGGGTCCTTACGCACAAGCTGTCATCCTCTGTTGAGGCAGAAATTGAAATTTTACTGGCAGTAAGCCACCCTTGGTGGACACAAAAAATGCTACCAGGTCTTAAAATTTGTAAAAAGTCTCTGGCCACCAGCAAATGCAACCTGTGGCCACCATATTTGAAGTTTTAACCTGGTGTTGATGGTGGCCATAAAATAAGATTGAGGGTTGTCTAACAATTCTTCAGTTGGTATTTCCAGAGCTAATTGTATTTGAACATTGTTTGATTCCACAATAATTTTATTGACCTTCAAAAAAAATCTAAAAGTTATCTTATATGCCATTCTCCTTAAAGCATTGGATGGTGGACCTTGAACATAAAGTCAATAATTACCACACTGGCAAAAAAATAAAGTTTTGTATTGCAAACAAATCTAAGAGTTCCTTAAAGGGTAAAGTTCTATAATGGTATGGGACTACAATTTGAAACACATCTCCTACCTTTTAAAGCTGTACAATTTTAGAACAACTACCTACTATGAACTTTGTTAGAAATGAATCTTTTTGTTGCTACTAAAATGCTTATCCTGTGATGCTTGTACACACAGTAACACACTTGAAAAGTCAAAAATAATGTTTAGTATTTGATCTCTATTCAATGTGTTCTCAATTTGATTTCATTTCAGTTTACTGTTCTGATTCAACATCATTGAATAATGGCATTATGTAACTTAACATGGTTCTAACTCAATTCGCCATTTATTTGGTTAGGTTGTTTTTCAAAGGTTCATTGAAGATGGAGGTGACACATGTGAGTTGCACATACATTCCAAATCTCATGCTTAGTGTTAAAGGGCCTGGCAACGAAGGATCAACATTTTTTGTCATGTAATTTTTGCCCTTGTGATGTAGGTAAAATAAACTATTCTTGGTTGCCAGAGTAAAAAATAGTGATGACAACACAACCTTCAAATCTAGTCCTGCTGTTGGTGAATTCCTTGCCTTCAAGTTTGGATCCCACACACAACACTACAATTATTTATTTTCTAATTGGAAAGTTAGGTTTTCCTTCCTATAGTATCAGTTATTGAAAGTTCTCATTCCTAATCATCTTAACATTCATTGTCAACTTGTGATCAAAAACAAATTCACCTTCATTTGCAGCCAACTTCCATCTCAAAAAAATTTGAATGTGAATCTGTAAAATGTGTAGACTCAACATGGATTGTTGCAAGGCTAAAAAAGTTGTTAAATTTGCCAACAAAGAAAACCCAAATCCAAGTATCCTTCTTGGGACAGAGTGGATCATAGTGCACTTAATTATATGGAGGTGAGTGGGTCTCTAGTCACTGCCCATATCTTCCACATCTAGAATAGCGTGCAAGTTATTTTCCACCCGGCGCCCTGAACCTGAAATCCTGTACAATGTGTAGTTAAATGCCATCACATGGGCACATCGGTCAATGATATCTCTTTACTGCCTCTTTTGGAGAGTGGTGTACCATATGCATATTTCCAGGTCCAAAATCAATTTCTCACTATTCAAAGCTCGAACTTCATTTAAATTATTGTTTACAAACCATTATACATCTGCTGGTGAACCCGTTTTAAGTCCATTGAACATGTTACAGTTCCATATAATCTATTATAAGTGATAATATTATGATATTCACAACCTTACAAAATTTCCTTTAAGTTTACTTAATTTAGGCTCATGGCCTTTGTAGAATTTGCATTATGAAGATATTATTTTTACTTCATTAAACTAGATCATAAATTTTTAAGTTTTTTCATTTTTATATGGTTGTGTTGAGTGTGCAATCAATCCTCAACATTATGTCAAGAGACAAGTTGCCATGAAAGCAAACTATTTTTATATTCTACTTGTCTATTGACTAGGAATATAGGTGTGTGTGATGTAATAGGAATTTAGAATTCTAAAATGTGATGTTTTCACTATTACTTGTGACATATTGTTTTTTGTCATGTTTCAAATTACTTGAAATTTGAAGATTTTATTATTGAAGTTGGCTTCATTTACTTTAGTATCAGATTATAGGTCAATGATGGTGTTTCAATCTTTGGTGATATGTTTCAATGCTCTTATAAATTTACAAATGATTTATCCATATATGGATTGAAAATAAAATGTTACTCATTGATGATGAGCCCAATGAGGACCTACACAAATGCAAAACAATGTTGGTTCTTTGGTGAATCTTTCAACACATTGAAGTTATTGTAATTGATGGTTCATGTCAAACACCTTCCATTCAGTCTACGACCAGCATTGAAGAGCCTTTTGTTAATCTTTACGATATACAACCATTCAACAATTATTGCCAAGTATTCTAGACCAAATTTGTGTTATCAACAATGAAATTACTTTTGCATCTAATAGTGTCAAATGGGATCACAACTTCATTTAATCATGTGGGCTTATAAGTAAATTCCTTCCCTTCTCATTTGCATTTCATAATTTATTAGCAAAGTGCTTGTATGGATATGAACTGATTTTTTAAACTAATTAGCAAGTTTGCATAATTCCTAGTCATAGGTACCATTCTCTTTCACCTTTTCACCTTTTCTTGATATATATCCCAATTTTTTTTTCAAGATTTCAAAAATCTCAATTGGTGATAAGGCCAAGGTAGTTGACAGTGGATAGTCCAAGTCTCACTATTATTTGTGGAAGATTGGAAAATTGCAAAATTAATATAAAAAACCTATTTTCAAATATTAATTCTTAACATTTGTTTGAATTTTGACCTATTGTATATTCATCATGTATTCAAAGGTTCAACAAATTTCAAGGACTTTTTATTTTATTTGAGTCAACTTGATTTAATTCAATCACACAAAATTTGTCCTAATGTGAACCACATGGAATTTTCCTATACAATATCATTATTTGTAAAATTCAGCTAGTAGTCACTACTTTGAAATTTCTCATACCACATTATTTGGTTCCACATAATTGCTATGACAATCCTTTACCTTACTACAAAAAATCCACTATTAAGAAAACTACAAGAGTTCAAGAAAATCCTCTTCAATACTTTAAGAAGTGAACTTTCTTGGAACACCTAAGCAAATGAAAGAGAAGATGATTCACTAAGATGATTCTTCTACCAAAGTGACACAACCATAATGTTCAGTCAATGTTGATCGGGATAATATTTTCGATATGAAATTGCAAAAATTCATACTTCTTCAAACATAGTTTTGATTGTTTTGAAGTGTTCATTTTGTATCCTTTAGAAAGATCTTTTCAATTTCATATCATACATATTTGACTTTTGAAATCATTAAAACTTTTGTAAACAATTATGGTAATGATTGGATTATGAAGTATTTGAGTTGGTATTTCAATATGTTTTTAATAGTTTGATAGATTCTTCAATAGGTATTTTTAGTAAAATTTTAATTATTTTAATAGGTATTTTTATTACTCTTTTTCTATAGCTATTTTTTTGTGAAATATTTTGTAGCTATTTTAAAGTATTAATTGAAAGTGTCCTTTCAACAATGGGATTAATAAAGTTTCATTTGGGAAGGGTGAGAATCTTAAGGAAAAAGGTTGAAATGAAGTTGAAAGGGAAGCACAGAGCTTGTAAGAAGGCAATTGTGTGTGCAAGGGTTTTTTTGTTTCTTACATGGATAGCAAGACATGTGCTATTTTGTTTATTATATGACATTTTTTGAAGAATTTTTGGATGATTAAGCACTTTTTGAAAATAACATTAGGAGATTAAACATTTTCATCAAATACATAGACATATTTATTATGCATTTTATTTTCGAATTTATTTCTACCCAATTGGCTATTCACCTGTGGTATGCTTGTCTATGGTGGAAATGAAACATTTTTGTGTAGGTAATTGTTGAGCCCAAGTTGACTTTTTGTGGAGTATATTCATTAAAACTCCTTGTTTTTTTTTTATGTAACTATGGTTTTTTGACTATTCAAAGCATATTTTCCCATAGTGATAAAATGGTGTGTACACAATATTTTGGATGGAATATATGCTTCAAAGAATGTGAAATTGGGCTTGGACTTGTAAATATATACTTGATACAACATTCTTCAAAAGGACTAATAAATGGATATTCTATTTTGGGGTTATTTGTCATGAATATTCTAGGTGGTAGCATCTAAATAGTCTTTCACCTTAATATATCAAGTCCAATTTTTCATGTTTATGTCTTAGAACGGGAAAACAATTAACATTTTATATTGAATGTAAAAAACAATGGCAATTGTTTAAATTGGGGTTGTGAGTGAAGAATTAAAATGTTCTCAAGGCCATTAGGTCAATGTTAACCTAGGTTATTTTTAATTATTTTAGGTAGTTCTAGGTTATTTTATTTTAGCTTATTAATAACCTTGAATAGTTTACGATAAAATAACATAAAATAGCCTAAGGTAAATCATTTATAATAGATTATAATACTCTAGGCTTAACAAGAAAATTAGCTAGCCAAATCAGTATGACAAATTTGATTAGGCCCATGTTGTTCAAGGTGGTCTATTTGACTCAACCATAGCCATTTTGATAAGTTTTTTTTGTGTATCCCTTTTGAATAGATGTACAACATGACAATTAGTCACAAAGGTCACCTTAATCAAAATAACCAACCAATAGAATCATAATTTTTTATGTTTCCTTGTCTTTAATCAAAGTGACCATTTCCTTTGGTCAATGTGAGCCCTTTGATTAAGTTGAACTGTCTAAAAAGCCATGACTTCTAGTGATGCAATGTGAAAATAAAATAAAATAAGGATATTTTAATGAGGGCTTTCAAGTTTTGTTTATTATACAAATTGTTTTGTGGCTCCATTGTGAGCACTATCAATCTCACTTGCATATGCATGGCATCAATGCCTTGTGTTTTTTTTTGTTACTTGTTGATTTACATGTAAGCTCTTTTTAATATGTTTTTGGCATGTTTTCAAGCATGTATATCTTTTTAAACATGTTTTCAACATGGGATGCAAACACAATAAAATGACCCACTCCAAGTGTAACTAATGATTAATTTTACATGTTTCTAAATGGCAAGTCAAATTAATGTTCAAAATAATTTAATATATAAATGTTTAGTGTATTTATACAATAATATTTTTAATATATTATAAAAACATGTGAAACAATTTGAAATGAATCTAATGAATATAAATTATCCAAAACAACTTCTACAACATTATAATCAATGGTTTTTGTTATATAAAAGACTTTTAAAAACACTTGAAATGATTTTGAAATGATAATTTTGAGAAAGTTTTAATTTCAACCTTAATATAATTGTATAAATATATTTTTGATTACTTCAAATATATTCTAAAATTATTTCAAGGTAAGGATGGGACAAAACAATTGGGCATGGGTCATTTTATTATATTTGGACCCCATGTTGAAAAATAAATAATTTATTCCTAGCATGTTTCAAAGCATGCAATTCATTCTTAACATGTTTCAAAGCATGTAAATCTTTCACAACATGTTTTAAAGCATGTGAGTCCTCTTCAATGTGTTTTAGGCATCACTATAAGAACATGATTTTTTAGAATGTCCAACTTGATTAAAATATACACATTGACCAAGGTGAATGATCATTTTGATTAAAAACATGGGGCATGAAAGACATGAATTACTTTTGATTGAGACATTCAATTAAAATAACATTTTTGACCATGCAACAAACCAAACATTTGGTCAAAACCACCAAAGGGCCATCCAAATGACCAAGGCTTAATCAAATTGAGTATATCAATCATAGTTAATTATTTTTTGATTGAGTTAATAGCATGTAGTAGCTAACTAGATGTAGGTACCTACATGTTATCTATGTAGATATTTGGTACACATTATAACCTCCTACTTAGATAAAATAATACAAAAATATTGAAGTTCATTTATGAATGCTACAATATGTATATCAAAACAAAAAATTCAATTAAGTTTATTACAATATGATGACAAAAGTTTTTCAAACTTTTGAAGTGGTAGTCCAATGATAAAAATTGGAATTTTAAAAGTGAAGGTGAGGAATTCAAGTCCTCACACATACAACCTAGGCTAAATAGGGTAAGTAAATAAATTTATTAATTAATAAATATAATAAATAAATAATAATAATAATAATTAGATATAATATAATTATTATTGAAATTTTTAATCATATGCAATCAAAATATTGTTGACTAGTAAAAAAGACAATAAAAAAATCTAGTAAAAAAAATCGACCAAAAAGACATAGTCCAAATGTTTGAGTTCAAATTGACTTGTTTAAAATAACACTTTGGTCAAGTTGAACATATGACATTTGGGGTACTTTTTGATCAATTCTTCCACTTACAAAAGCCATGTTTTCTTGTAGTGACATGTTTTCAAACATGTAAGTTTTTCTCAACATGTTTTTGTGATGGAAGTCTTTAGGTTCATTAAGAGCATAAAAAACTGTCTTGAGATGTTTCAAGGTGTGTCTCTATGCATCATGTTTGTTGGTATGATGTTTCTACACATAATGTTTCTTTGTAAAGGCTTGAAACTTTGGGGATTTACAAATGAACCAAATTTAACCAATTAGACATTTGGCCCCATTACCATTTCCCAATTGTTGTGTGAATCTTTTTGCATAAGACATGCTTTGGTTTTTCTAATTGCACGTTAAGTGATCAAAAATAATTTTGGCAACAAAAATTTGAAATATATATATATATTTGCAATGCATGACAATTTTAATTGAAATCAAATCTTTCTAAGGATATGAAGATCATCCAATTGAAACATGTTTTGATCATTCAAACTTGATTTTAAATAAGTAAAAAATCAACAATTGAGAAACTTTTGGAAACATGGGAAAACTAAAACTTTTTGAAGGTGCCTAAACCATGCTCTAAAACATTTTGAAGCATTTATTAACATGTTACCCTTTTAATTAGCATGGCAAAACTAGATTTAATCAAATGAATAAAATGGATCATGACCTTGTAAGGACTTGAACCTTAAAACAAGAATCGAGTTAATAAAAAAACAAAAAATGCTAAGAAAATATTGTCAAGCAAAACATCAATAACAACGAACAATTAAATAAAAAAAAAATGAAAATGAAATAGAAAGCTGATTTTGAATTTTTGAAACTTGGGGTAAAGTGAATGCCATGTTTGAACAACTCCAAACATGGCACCTCAAAAATTAGATTTGAAAAAAATGCCCCCAAAAAACAAATGTCTAAACATAGACAATAAACATGCCAAAGTTTGCAATATGGTGCTTTGCCCACACCATGTTTCAAATGTTTTGTTAACATAGTGCCTCAACTGTTAGATGCCTTTGAAGACCTCCAACTCAAATAAAGTCATGGCAAATAACTCTGAATCAAACATACCCACCACTTGAAAGGGTCAGTTAAGACCAGTCTCTTGTCCGCCAACTAGGCCATTGCCCTTGGTTGGGTAAACTGGTTGTTGTGTTGGGAAGTGGGATCCTCCTGAGCAGACTTTGGCTTGAAATTTTGGCAACATTGGGAAGGCCCAGATCTCCACACATAACCTGCTCTCTGTGTGAGAAACTTAGGTGATAATTCTGCTACCTTGGTTCTTGGAATTTTTTTGTTCATATTTCTGCCACTTTACCACACTTCATGGACAAATGCTCTGAGTCTTCAAACTCCCCTGTTTGGCAGAGCTTGCATTCTCCCGGTAGGCCGACCTTCTTTCTCCAAGCTCCCATAGAGAGAGACCTTCAGCCAAAAAGAGCCATAATGTGGATGAAAATTTTCCTTGGCAACCATGGATGCCATAAGCTAAGGTAGAGTCTTGCTCTTTGGGTTGATTGGAACCCTTCTTTGCTCAATTCCCTGCACACTTTTAAGTTGACTGCAACCGGGTGTAAACCTAATTTATAACCTCTTAGCATCTCGTGTTCTCCAGAAAGCATGACCTTCTCTGTATGTTGACTGGTTGTGCTGAATGCTGTCTGGTGGATGCCTGTTGTGTGGTCTCTTTTTGGCTTTGCCTTCTTGGTAGTTATCAGCCCCTTGGTTAGCATTTGGATTACCTCACCCTAAGGTCAGTTTTGTCATTAAATAATCCTCAAAATAATGAAATGAAATTTTGTGAAAATATGGAAGTTGACATGTTGAAAATCATCACAGGCTACAATCTGAATAGTTTCACTACTCTTATCACAATATTATAGTAGATGATGGAAAAACATATAATTTTAAATTTTAAAAACGAATTCATTTTTTGAAAAAAAATAATTATTTGTTTTGTCAATGTGGAAACTGACCTTAGGCTAGGGCATACATACTTGTCTTTGGCTCGTACCCCAAAACCCAGGAACTGCTCATCTGCCTTTGTTTATAATAGTTAGGAGGTGCATGCTGGACAGCACATCTGTGGTGTCTAAGGTTGGTGAGGTTTGTGCAACTGGCTTTCCATGGCTATCAGCTGATGTCCTCTTTTTTTTGGTCCTAGGAAAGCTCTGACTATGGACTTTCAAAACCTTACACCCGCCAAAAGTTATATATTATTCTACTATGAACGATGTATTCACCGACATCTTCTATTGTTGTTATTGGGAACACCCTTGAAGAACACATTGGGAACCTGATGGGAACTCATTGGGAACTTGAAGGGAACAAAGGAAAAATGAAAAAAACTCTCCCCCACCCCCCACCAACATGAAAGAGAGAAAATCAAGGCACTTTCAGTGCATGCTGAGCCCTCCCATTGGCAGCATGAAATTTCTATGTTCCAAAACTGTTCGTCACCATTTTTGGCCTGGGCTAATACCCCCATTATAAACCGAGGGTAATATATTGAAATTGGATCCAAACCTTAAAACCTTGCAAAAATTGAAAATTGAAAATGAATGAATGAAAATTCAATGGTATCTAGTGGTACCTTGTTCAGTATAATTCTTTTTTCATGAAAAAGAGAGATATTCATACTTTATGTAAATCCCCCCATCAAATGAGTCTAGGTGTGGCCTGGTGTACCATCAGTTTGTTGTAGATTTAGTGTCCCTACATCCTCCTTGTTGTCACCATATGTGTCTGCATGTGTATGTGTGTACTCTTGTCTGTTGCTCACTGGAGTCCTGTCCTAAACCTTTTGAGAAAAGGAAAATCATCCCAAGTAAAACCAAAGTCCTAGAAGTAGTGCATGCAATTCCCATTCACAAAATAATTTACTAACTTACAGTCCCTCGCCCCCTTCCAGAGTTTTTTTCTTTCAGTTTTGTCAGACAGAAAGTTTGGTGAATCTTCCAACAAAATAGCAAAATTAGTCCAAATCACAATACAAAAAGAAATTCCCATTTTTTGTCAAAAAAAAAAAAAACGCTTACCCACCCTGGCCCCCCAAAAACAAATGTAAAAATTTGACAGCTGAAACTCTTATGCTACCAAAAATTAAGCCTTTTTGGGGGGGCTGTTTTGGGCCTTCATTAAATTTATTCTCACCCTTTTTAATACTTCAAGAGAAGAGCTAAATCCTATTGTTGCTATTCTATAGCTTTAAATTCTAATGTCACCTAAGTTGGAAGATTGAAAACGCTCTCCATTATGGTATAGGTGTAAATTACTAAAGCAGCGCCACACCTTAAGAAATTATTAAAGAAAATGGCCTTTGCTACAACTTGAGCAACCACCCATAAAATTCAATACAAATATATGAGGACTCTAAAATCTTGTGCAAAGTGCTCTTATTATTCTTAAGTGCATTCAAGTCTTTGAGTGGTAGGTACAGTCAGAGGCTGAGGGCTTCACCAGAGGAAGGCCCATGCAAGGTGGAGCCGAGCATGGGCCCAATTTCGGTAAAGCCTGAAATAAAGACGTGTGTTAATTTATGCTTTGTAGTGCATGAAGACCTGTTGGATTTTTATTTTTTTTCTCCATAAAATAAAATAAAATAAAACCCTAAACCCTAAACCCACTATACCTGAAGTTATCATGGGAAAATTTTTTTAATAAAAAGCTGGCATTTTGTAAACCATAATGCCCACTCTTGAAAGCATTATGTTTTTTGAAACACCAACCCTTCAATTGGCAGAATTACAGCTGGTAACATGGCTTCCGAATACACTAAGAAAATCTGATGAGGTCTTTCTGTTCAGAGAAACTTGTTGAAAAGGAAAAAAACCCCACCAAAGATGAAGTAGGTAACTTACCTTAGGGTTAATCTTGTCATGAAGTGATAAAAATATGCATAAATTTGCACTATTTCTGAAATGTCATAAATATTGAGATTTTGTGAAAATATGCACTATGAGGTGATGATTTTGTGTGTCAATCTTTTGCTATATTGTGAATTTCTTTTGAGAAACACTTGAAATTGCATAGTGTGTGATATTTTAGAAAAATTCGCCACTTTTCAGAATCAAAAAAACTGAAAACAAATCTCCATGATAATTATGGGAGGCTACAAAATGAACATTTTCAATGCTTATAAGACATTATTAATAACCAAATTACTGTAGATCATGGAGAATACAATAATTCCAAACTAAAGAACTGTAATTAAAATCCCAGCAAAATATCTTGATTGGAAAACCACTCTGTGTGGAAATAGGGCCTAAATACGGAAATTTCCCCTTTTTCCCGTGTACTTTTCCTTTTTCTATTTCACGGGGGTTTATTATGAAAAAGGTGACTGGGTGTTCTGCACCCTCCTCGTATACAATGAACCTGGTCCAAATTTTCTTTTTCACACAATTTCATACTTCACCTGTTGGCTCCGCCTGTTAGCAGACTTTTAAGGGAGAGACTAATGGAACGAACATTTTGGGGAACGCTCATCACATTGAATTGTGAGCTCTTTTAATTTTGGAAGTTCATGGAACATTTCTTATTTTAACTGTTGTTGGTTTGAACTTTGAACTTGCCTTAAGGGAGTTAGTGCTCTTGTTTGGGGAGAATTTTTGAACTGTGGGAGACAAACAAATTTGCAAAGATTTTTTTTTTCGGGGGTTCAAATTAGAAAAATAATTGCAAAAAGTTTGGAAAAAGTCTTCAAACTTTGGAAACCACAAAACTAAGGGGAAAAAAAACCTCTAAGAGGCAGAGCCATTTTGCAATTTGCCACTTGTTTGACGCAAAAATAAATAGAATATCATTACAATTATTATTAATTTTTGGAGGATGCCGATTGGTTGGGTCCCTTCGGAGCCCTCAATCCTAACGAATGAAGGTGAGGAAAGATTGGAAAAGTCCGTAACACACAGACGCCACATGGGATCTTTTTTTTAATCGGGAACAGCCTGGCATTTGTTACGGGCCAGCACGTGGAGTGCATGGGCTTGCCCAAGTAGGCCAAAGTTTATGTTGGTTGCTTTTTTACATTTCTTCTAGGGAATGGAAAGTAAGCAACGTGATGGAGAATTCTGTTTCGGAACAAAATTTTCCTTTTCTTTTGCCAATTGTGTATGCACAACCCATTCTTTAAATCCCAAATCTCTTTTTAAGGGAACTCACTTTTAAGCGCTTGCTTGCCCCAAACGCATTCCCACTTTCTAGTAAATTCGGTGTGGTGCACTTTGACACTTGGATCATGGGACCAACCCCGAACATTCACAAAAAGAAAAGAAAAGAAAGGAAACACATCTTAACATATAACAAGAAGTGCATGAATGAGCCTAGCTATAATATTGTTTAAAACACAGAACAATGATCTTAGTGAGATTAACTTACAAAAAGTGACAACAAATGACTGAGGATCTTGGTGAAATTTTGTAATAGCAAGTAACAAATTTGAGACATAAGAATGGGAAATTTGGATTCTTTTTCCAAGAAGCGGATTTAAGACATTAGCTCTTATGTTGTCCTTTAAACGGAAAAACTAGTTGTATTTGTCGTATACATGCTTTGTAAAACTATAATCATAGGTGCATGTCTATTATATTAGGGCAATAATAAAATTGATTTCATTATGATTTTTTAATTTAATTTTCATCAAAACCAAGTTATTGAAGTTTTAAAAATAACATGAAATTAATTAAAACCATTTGTGTCTCAAAAAATAATTTTATATTAAAATTTCAATTTATTTTTAAATTGATATGTTTTATTTTAATCAATTCTTGCATAAATTTTCAAATAATTTTTTGAAAATCTCATTTTAATAAGATTTAAAAGAATTGAAGCTAATTATTTGTATGTTTATCAAACAAATTATATTTTAAAAATTAGTCATGTGAATTTTTTTTAACATTTCATAGTGATATGAAACCTTAGGATACAAAAAGAAAATGACAACCCAATTTTTTTTTTGGATATAGGGGCATGATTAAATCAGTTATCCAACATTCATATTTTGAGAAAAAACTCAACAAATAGATGGGTAGACTTCAAAACAACCCATCAATTGGATGGTGCACCCAAAATCTACACATGTGTGTGCATCCATTAATTTGTGGCAATAAAAATAGTGTTAGTTTAACAAACAACAAATAAGTAATAAAAATTGCGAATATGTGCCACAAATTGATGAATAATACAAATCTTATTAAGTTGTTGTGCAATAAGTACTTTCAAAAATCATAAAAAAAAGGGAATTTAATTTGTGAAATATAGATTTGTGTCACAATTGATATAGATAGTAAGGTATTTCTTACGACTAGACTGCTAAGTGTAATAAGCACTGTTTTCCAAAAAATCATCAAAAGAGGGAAGAAGAGGTGATAAAATAAAGGGGAAGGGAACAACTTGAACAAGCATTTTGAGCAAGAAGTGTACTTTGCTAAGTCAGAAAGGGAACTTAAGCATCATCCCTACACTATTCCTGGGGGGCCTTCCCACCCTTCCCCAACAGGGTGGCAGGGAACTAAATATGCTGACTACCTGACCTGGCATTCAGTCAGGGAGCAGGAGGGGGATAAGTTTTCCAGCCTGCCAACATCCTTTAAACTTCCAAGTCTCGCCTGGGTTCGAATCCCAACAAAATATTAATAATAGTCCTGCCATTTGTGGCAAAATCACACCCCCAAAAAAACAAAAAAAAACCGTGACATGTATAGTAGGAGTAAGTCGGAGAGCTTCACTTAGTGCATTGCATCAGCTGCTGAAGTGTGTGAATCCTGTGTAGTCTTCTTTCGTTGGCTTAATTTTGCTCCTGCATCACAGAGAGAAACAAGCACACAGACAGAGAGACACACACACACACATACACCGAACAGAACAAAACAAGAGCCGAGAAACAACTTTGCTATGGCGCATCCGGTTGCATTGGCTGGGGTTTTGGCACTTTTGAGTGTCATCCTTGCGATACACAACTGGCACAAGACGTCTGAGCGTGTGCCTCTCTGGTGGGACTTGCAAGGTAGTAACCTTGAACGACTTGTAAGCTTATCATTATGGTTTCTATCGAGTTATGGACATGATATACAGTTGTAGATAATTAATTACATTTTGATGATGATGATGAGGAGGAGGAGGAGGAGGAGGGACTTAGATGTTACTATTGAAGTGTAGACTTCCGAATTTTTCATGGGAGTTCTGTACCTGTTACGTCGTTGAGAGAGATTGCGCGCTCGTGTGTGTGTGTGCAGCACATCCATGGTTGTTCGTGCCCAGATGGTTCGGCCTTCTGTTTCTCCCTGTGCTCACTTTTCTCATCCCGTACCTCGTGTACCTGGTGAGCTTGCAGGACAACAACGTGCAGAGTGCCGGGTAAGCTCTTCTATCATCTCAGCTCGGATTCTCTTTCATTCTTCAAACCTGCAGTCATGATCTGAAGTGTGAGAAACCAGCTCTGCTAGGTGCTCGAATAAGTAAGCTCGGCGCGACAGAACAATCTGGGAATTAGACCTGAATCGAAGGATCATGTGTTTATAACCATGACTAGAAAGCCCTTTGATCACCACGGAATAAAACGAACTGCAGCAGCTGAGATTTGCTTGTGTGTTGCAGGGAAGAGTCTAAGCGTTCCGTCGATCGTCTCATCCTGTTTCCAGCTTTTTTCATCTTCACTGTACAGAACTTCGTCATCCTTCCAGCAGCCGAGAGTAAGACACACAACTTCGATGCTAATTTCTTCGTGGCCGTTGTTGCTCTCTGGCTCCTCTGGTTGGGCCATGTCGTTCAGGTACTTCCAATCAAATTCCTCGGCCCAGAAGCTGGAAACTACACAAAATTTATTGTATTCATGAATCCTGTCATGACATAACCTGCATCGACTGTAAATCCCGGCCAAATCGTGCCTGTTGTCGTGGTTCTCACGGGTGTTGTCTGCTTGTTGTGTGCAGTCTCTGGAGCCAAACAGTTTGTTTGGTTTGATCACACCGTGGACATCAGACAGCAGCAACTTCACTTACACCCAACAAATTGGAGGTACATAAGTTGGCAATCCTCTTCTCATGAATCCAGGGTACTCTAGTGATCTGATCTTTGGGAATTTCCAAAACTCATGTGTTGTTGTTCTTCTTCATGATTGCAGGCAAGATCCTCGAAGTATCGGCAGTGATTTTGTTGATAGCTGCCTGGTTTGTGCCTATCGGCTGGCCTCTGTTGGTTGTTCTGTTGGTATTCTTCTTAGGCCCCTTCGTGGTCATATGGGGACTCTCTTATGGTTATACCACAAGCTCATCAGGAGCTGATCAGCCTCTCTTGAATAACTAAGGTCGAGGGACATACTTCCTGCACCAAATCTGCTGTAAAACTGCACCGAATCTGCCGCAAAAATATGGATCCATCATATCATGAAAAGCTTCAGTTGTTGATGATTCTCTGTTTTTAACTCTCAGATCAGATTTTGTGTGACATTTTGTGTTGAAGATCTTTGCATGGGTGATGTGCTTCATAGATGCAAGTTTACTTCATAAGATGATCCACTCTTTCTTTGTTTCTTTGTTTGTAGAATAAAAGCAGATGAATCTGCTTATTTTCCTTTTGTTCTAATTCAGATCTCGTCATGTTTTTCCTTATCTGCATTTTGGCTGTTTCTTGCTGCCACCTCAGCTTGAAGAAAATGTAGTGAAAGTGTATGGAGTGGTTTGTTGAATTAGCTTCGGGTGCATATTGTATTTTGAAAAAGACCAGCGAAGGCATGTATGCCTAAAATCTCAATGAATCTTCTACCAGTCCGGGGTTCTATATATCTCAAATCTTGAAGGACCATCTCCTACTGGACTCCTACTGGAGTTGGGTCATAATTGGAAGGTTGAGAAATTTTCACATTGAAGACCAGGCTGGTATAGATATCTTGACTTTTGGTAGTAACAAGAGTTTGCAATCTTTGAAGTTTGATATCAGCCACTTTACCAACACAGCTGGTCTGGTATTTCACAATAATATTTTACCTTCATTAAAATGGCAAATCCATTTGAATATTTTCCTGCGGTTCATGAACTTGGGAAAATGAAGGAATAAACAGACACAGAAGTCAAGGAAAAAGCTCATATATAGACTGAAGATATAGGATTTAATTTGGTTGAAGAAGCGTCTGAACACCTGGATCATGGATGCATAACTTTGATGACTATTTTACGTTCTTTCAAACATTCCTACATGACTGTGAAGTTGTGAACCATGCAGCAATTTCTTGAAACATTTTTTTGGAGAAAGCAAGCATAAAAAATTCATTTGGCCGTGTATTTACCATAAGTGCATCTTATAAAATATCTTGGACCACATCCGATTTCAAAGCTATGATCCTGAAACGACCTGACAACCAAGTTGGTAGCAGTTAGTGTGCCCTCTTTTTCTTCTCTTGCCATCATTGTGATGACCTTAAGTGGGGCAGGCATTCTCACCTGAGACATGTGCCACCATGCTGGGCTGACTCGATCATTCACCTTGTGATGAAGTGGCAGCAGGGCATACCATCCTGGACCAGAGGGTTCTTTACTCGCAAATTTTTTCCAAATTTTGACTTGAAAAATATGATTTCAACCTATTCAAAGGGTTCTTCATGGAAAATTCGCCAGATTTCAAAGAAAAAAAATTCAGATTTTTACGATCAGTTCCATTAGGTAGCCAAGAATATAGAAAATTTTCTTTTTTTATTCAAAGGGTTCTTCATGGAAAATTCGCCAGATTTCAAAGAAAAAAAATTCAGATTTTTACTATCAGTACCTAATCAGTTCCATTAGGTAGCCAAGAATATAGAAAGATTTCTTTTTTTATTCAAAGGGTTCTTCATGGAAAATTCGCCAGATTTCAAAGAAAAAAAATTCAAATTTTTATGATAGGTTCCATTAGGTAGCCAAGAATATAGAAAGATTTTATTTTATTGCTTTACTTTCATATCTAGAAGGTAACCAAATTTGGCTACATTATTCTCTGGCTGATTGCCACTTTCGCTATGCCACAAAATCCTTAAAAGAAACCCTGCCTGGGACTTTGAGGCTCCACCCTTGGTCCACAAGGTTAACATGCCTTGCTGCAAAGACATTACCCTACACTAACTCTTAATTGTGTTCCCCCTTCAATTCAGATCTCAATCAACCCATTTCTCCTTTTGTCCCATTTCATTACAGGGCTGGAAGCCATGTGTAACATAATAAAGTTATCCGTGAAGTCAGGAAAAGACGGCACCAGAACCCCCTGTTTGGTCACATAGGGGATGAGATTTCAAAAAAACAGGAAACAAAATAGTACACTGAGCTTCAACAGGGTATGAAACGCAGTTTAGCAGCACATTTGGTGCTAAACTGAGTTTGCCCTGTCCTTTCTTTTCCTGAACGCCTTCACCCAATCACTGCCGCTGCTATGTGTACTTATAAATGTTCTCGAGCTTGGTACAGTTAATCCTGAGTCTCAGTATTTCATGCCCTTATTTAATAAAATTTCATGACTTTGCGGACAACAGCCGGGAGAGGATGAAGCATCAAATGAGGGGTGCAACTCAGGCCCAACAGGGCATGACTTTACCGATAATTCTAATATGTTCTTGCTAAATGACCAAGTTCATGAAGAGTTTTGCAATCATGTGTGTATAGGTTTGCTAGTGTTGGGCAGTTGTTAGAAACAAGGACATACCCCCAGCAACTATATGGTTGGGTATATATCAATGTTTGAGAGTATCCAATTTGCAGTGTTAAGGTAGGTTCTTGTGATCCAGAACAGAGCTAGCACCCTTTCATTGAAACTATACAAGAATCACAACCAAGAAACCAGTCTTTTTGGCTAAATTTTAAATCGAAACCAAAATCATGACAAAACATTCCTAAACACAAGGTAAGGTTTGTATGTAGACATGGTGATTTGTTTTTGAAAAGATGACAAATGGACTGAACTTTATATTTAAATATTAGTTTTAAATAGTTTTTGAATTACATACCACTGTTGGGAGGGTACCCAATTTATAATGTTAAATTCAGGGGTTCAAGGTTAGCCTCTAGTGACCCATAACAGAGTTAGCATCCATTCCTTGAAATTGATACAAGAATTGAGACCTTGAATTCTTTTTTTCTGAATTCAAAATTGAAACCTTGAATACTTCTTTTTTAATTCAAAATTGAAACCAAAACCATGAAAGAGAATTCATAAACACAAGGTCAAGTTTTTTAGTGATTTTTTTGAAAAGGTGACAAGTGAACGGAAATTTATATTTAAATATTAACTTTAAATAGTTGTTGAACTCCATATCTATATAGTCATTTGGTTGAATTTATTATAAAATTTTGTACAAAACAAAATTTACAAAAAAATTCTCTTTGCATTTGGAGTGGGCTTAATCACATGAACCATCTTAGGGGATGGGTTTGCAGTGTGACCTACCTTAGAGATGGGTTTGCATGGTGTGACCTACTCTCCAAGCTAGCAAAGTGAGAGATTGTTTTTTTTTTAAAAAAAATTAATAATGTTTTATGCAAGGTAAGGGACTCCTTTTGGTGCTTCACATGTTTTCACCCCTTGCACTATCAGAGGGGCTCAAACTTATGAAACCTTTTAAGACATTGTTCTACCCTACACCTATACATTCTTTCTAACATTGGGGAGTGCAGTGTGTACATGGAACCAAACCAAATTTTTGAGTCGGGCCTAAAGGTTCATGAATTTGAAAAAATGTGCTAAAAGCAAAATTTGAAGGTTTAGAAATTGGAAGAACTAGGTTCAAACCTGCACCTAGAAAACCTGAAAAAATATAAAATGTTGAAACCAGGACCAAAAGTTCTCTTAACAAGGAAGAACTGCACCAACACTAGTATACCATACCTACAACTCGTGTGTGACAAATCTTGCCAATATATATATAAAAAGGTCCCACAACCCCAATCTGAATATTTCAAATTTCAACAATAGTCTTAAATATGTTAATTTCAATATAAAGTTTCAAAGTTATCTTGTGTTTTGACCTAGGGGTGATTTTCTAGAATTTCGACAAAATATTTTTAATTTTTTCTTTTTTAGTTGGTCCTCCTAGGAATTAATTCATGTTCAACATGAATCATAAGTACGGTAAACCCAATTGACTATTGGTGGTGAAAAGGTTAGAGGTGAAACAAGGTGGCTTAGGAATTTGCAAAGGCAAAAACATTGAAAGAACCATGCCAAGTAATGAACCACTGACCCCGATTTTGACTTGTGTTTTTTCTTGACCTCCTATGAAGGTTGCTTTCAATATTGATGGCTAATTCTTTCATGTCTTATACTCAAGGCCGCATTTAGTGGCCTTATGTGTGTTTGATTAAAGGTTCAACAATAAGTCCTTAATATTACATTATGTAAAATTGAAAGGAGGTGACATGAGGTACAACAACATTATCTCCTTGCCAATAGGTACAACATTTTTGTGAATCCCCTTTCTTTCTTTTGATTATTTTTTTTCAATGCACTTTGAGAGGTTACAACTTGTAGTTTGTAGCTAGTTGTTTGTTGTTTTGTGTATCATCTGGCAATTTTGGATTACTAATGTTGGAGCACATTTTTTAGTAATTGATTTCAATGAGTTCAGAAACACAATCTAGCTAAGTTGCTTAACAATTTGTCCACAATGCTTTAAAACATATTAAAGAACCTAGAGAATGGCAAATTGTTTTAATTAGGGCACAAATTAAGAATTGTGTCACTAATGGAGTGGTGATATCCATTTGACTTGTTGTGTCTAGGACATCATCTTGTTGCATGGAAGTGGAGTCAAAAAACTTGATGCACATGTTGTAACACATCTTTTAAAATCCTTACATGAGCAAACTAAGTTTTGGAAGCTTTATAATTGCATCACATGAGCTTTTTTGTGTGAATGATGGTAGATCTTTAAATTTGTTCAATGTTCAAGTCATGCATTGTGTTATTTGCTACAAGGTAATATAGTCTTGGAATCCTTCTTCAACAAACTAAATGGTAGAAAGGCCTCATCACTTAATTCAAAACTAATGGTATCACAACCATGAGAAAACTTATAGATGCAAAAGCTTTAAAGTATCTCACAAATTGGTTGAAGAAGTGAACAACACAATGAAATGCCCATTGCTTTGACAATCCACTAAAAATATGCTTATAATTGGACCCACATCATCTTTAACTCGTTTTAGTTATGTACATCTAGTTTAAAATGATCATGAACAAATAACAAACATTTTAAAACAAGATTTAGATTTCTCCAATTTTTATTATCAGTTTTTTAACCAATTTCAGTTGTTGAGAATGCTTGGTTTATATACAAAATTGTGGTCATTGTGTCTTTGAGTGGTTTTCCCTTACAAGAAGGTGTATTAAAAAATAATGTCATATTTAATTTGGTGGAGAAGATCAAAACAATCTATACTCATTACCTACCTTGTCAAAATGCTTATTTATAACAACTTTCAATCTTTGGACGTCAATGACTACCCATGATGACAAGTTCAACTTATTGGCAATTTGATTTTCATAGATTGGCACCTCAAACACATTACAATAAGCTTGTTTGAGGCAATTGAAGCAAGCAATGAAACTATGGTAATGAAGCTTCAAACTTTGCTTGATAGATCATATGGATTCAGAAAAAAAATTATTGTTTACATCAAAGATGATTCAAGTGCTAATTTGGGACCAATGACCACAACTTTGAAACTTGTTAAAAATTGCAAGGTTGGGGGAGCTTTCCAAGGCACATTTTTGGGCATGCCACATTTTTGAAATTTTAAAACACTAAAACAAACTATGACAAAGGCAAATTTAATTCTAAATCTAAATAAGAAACAAGAACACAAAAAGTGCAAGAGGAAGGTTCAAATAGATTTTTATTATGAAAAAAAAAATGAAACTGTATAACATAAATATGAAAAAATAAGGTTATGATGCAAATTGTACTTCAAACTAATGTTGAATAAATTAATCCAAGTAATGAAGGGAATTACATGCCAACAAATGCATAAAATAATAACAAAAACCATCATCAAATTGTTGAACAATTAATGTTTTTAGTTGAATGATCAAAGACAAGATGTTATTTCAGTAATTATGTGTATAAATTTTCAAATTTTGAATTGTGAAAATGGGTTTCCATTAGGTTTCTACAATTACAAGCAACTTTTCAAGTTTATTTTTGTACTATGGGTTCTTGTTTCAAATGGGTGTCAAGTAAATTCTAACAAACAAAGTAGAATTTTCTTTTAATGATGGGCTCAAATATATGATGTGCCCAACATTTTATCTTGTTTTTAAAAATGCTTTTTGTGGAATTTTCTATCTTGTCAAATGTGTTTGAAAGATGTTTCAAATTTGTTCCCATGTTTGTTCATTGATGTCTTAGCCTTGTCAATGTAAAAAGTATTGCAATTGACTAATTTGGCATAATATCAAAATCAAAAAAAAATTCATTTTATATTTTTGTTCACCATTGATTTCAATAAATGGAGACGACTTAGGTGAAAGTATTCCTAGGTTGGTGGACACATCGTAAGACTTTAATAATGAGACACGAAACACATAATGGATCTTCATGGAGTTTGGAAGCTTGAATTGAAAGGTCACAATATTTATCTATTTGCTAATGGTGAATGGATTAAATTTTTTGTGATCCAATTTTTCCAAAGGTTGTGTTGTTTTGATATTTTGTTAACAACACCAAACTTGGTCTTCAATCATTAAACTTGGTTATTCTTTGAATTATTTGTTAGCAAAATTTCCCTTGTATTGCTTTTGCACTTCTTCAAGATTAGAGACAAGTAAGTTGTGTCCAAATGTTCATCAATCCACATGCAAAACAATTTTTGGTTTTCAAGATTCATGATTTTATTCATGGAAAGCTAACAATAACTTCACTTTCATTCCTACAAGTTCAAAGATTATCTTCCAAGCCTTGGATGAAATAGAGGTCCACAATCAAAAATGATATTTTGAGGGAGGCTCAAAAGTGATTATATTTTATCTTGAGTGTTTTTTTTTAAAAAATTATGATTATTCTTTGTTAGGGTTTTCTTTTCAATTTTGTCAGGTTGTTCAATTAGTGGTGATCATCCATAAGTTTATTTAGCCAAATTTGGTGATATTCAAAATGTAAAAGTAAAAAGTCTTAAGTACATGTTCATTTTGTGGCAATTGTGGGGGAAAAAAAAATTGAATTTTTTGGCAATTATGTTTTAAAATATAAGGAACTTACAACAACATACTTCACTTCCAAAATATTTTTCACAAAATGACGAAAAAGCCGCTCAGTCACACAGTATACATACGCGCACAGGCAAGAGCAAGTCAGAGCTCCACTTGCTTAGTGCATTGCAGCAGTTGCCGAAGTGGAGCTCTGTGTCATCGTCCTCGGCGTTGTTTTGCTTCTGCATCAAAGAGACACAAGCACAGATAGAGAGAGAGGGAGAGTCACACACACATACACACAACAGAAGAGAAGAGAACAACTCTGCGATGGGGCATCCGGTTGCATTGGCTGGCATTTTGGCACTTTTGAGTGGCATCTTTGCGATACACAACTGGCACAAGACGCCTGATCGTGTGCCCCTCTGGTGGGACTTGCAAGGTACCTTCAAAGACTTGTAATCTTATCATTATGTTTCGATCGAATCATGGACATGATATACAGTTGTAGATAATTACATTTTGATGATGATGATGATGATGACGGACTTAGATGCTAATATGGAAGTGCAGACTTTGGAATTTTTCATGGGAGTTTTGTACCTGTTACGTTATTGAGAGAGAGAGAGAGAGAGAGTGTGTGTGTGTGTGTGTGTGTGCAGCACATCCATTGTTGTACGGGCCCAGATGGTTCGGCCTTCTGTTTCTCCCTGAGCTCACTTTTCTCATCTCGTACCTCCTGTACCTGGTGAGCTTGCAGGACAGCAGATTTCAGAGTGCAGGGTAAGCTATTCTGCCATCCCAGCTGGGATTCTCTTTCTCTCATCAAACCTGCAGTCGTCCGAAGTGTGAGAAAACCAGTTGCTAGATGCTCAAATATAAGTAAGAGGCGCCACAGAAAAATCTGGGGATCGGAATATTGTCCTCAGAATCAAATGTGGTTGTGTTTATAACCATGTTCGAAGCTAGCAAGACTTTGATCACCACCAAATGGAACGAACGTTGCAGCATGGAATATTTGCCTTGTGTTGCAGGGAATTGTCGAAGCGTTCCGCCTATCATCTCATCCTGTTTCCAGCTTTCTTTCTCTGCACTGTCCAGAACATTATCATCCTTCCAGTAGCCAAGAGTGAGACACATGACTTCGATGCTAATCTCTTCGTGCTCATGGTTGCTCCCTGGCTCATTTGGTTCGGCCATATCGTTGAGGTACGTCTGGAACTCATTGGATGATTACGAGAAGACTCGATGAGCTGCGTTGATGACAGCTCCTCGTGCAAGCTATGTAATCCTCTTCTCATGAATCCAGCAGCTTAAGCAGGATCTAGCGAGCTCTGCAGTGTACTCTATTGATCTTACCTTTGGGAATTTCCAAAACTCAAGTGTTGTTGTTCTTCTTCTTCATCACTGCAGGCAAGATCCTCGTAGTATCGGCAGTGATTTTGTTGATAGCTGCCTGGTTTGTGCCTGTCGGCTTGCCTCTGTTGGTTGTTCTGTTGGTATTCTTCTTCGGCCCCTTCGTGGTCATTTGGGGACTCTCTTATGGTTATACCACAAGCTCATCAGGAGCTGATCAGCCTCTCTTGAATAACTAAGGTCGAGGGGTCGAGACGGACATGCTGCAAAGCTGCACGAAATCTGCTGCAAAACGGATCCATCATGCCATGAAAAGCTTCAGTTGATGATTCTCTGTTTCTAACTTTAAGATCAGATTTCATGTGACATTTAGTGTTGAAGATCTTTGCCTGGGTGATTTTGCTTTATGAATACTTTGCTCCATAAGATGATTCACTCTTTCTTTTTTTCTTAGCTTGTAGAATAATAGCAGACGTACATCTGCTTGTTATCCTTTCCTTGTAGAAAAAAAGCAGACGTTCTTCTGCTTGCTATACTTTCCTCCTAATGCAGATCTTTTGGATTCCAATGCTATTCGTCCCTGCCACGACAACTCGAAGAAAATGTCGTGAAAACGTTTGGAGTGTCTGCTTGTTGTGAAAATGTTTGAAATAATTTGTTGGCTCTGGTCATAGGGAAGAGACTATGCATTGGTGTAAACCCTGTTTATATACATAAACAAGGATGAAAATCCGTCACAATAAGTACAAGGCATGTCGAAGCAAATGTAAACACATGAAAGGAAATCAAAGCAATAGTAATGAAGTAGAAGACCTAATGCTAAAAGGGCATCCTCTGTCACAAATCAACTAGTGATAGAGGT
>Ga0116227_10003829_pt1 | contig 33074 bp, 22 predicted proteins | sample S1TSphgellanicum_FD_89693 | JGI IMG/M metagenome (GOLD analysis project Ga0116227, IMG submission 89693) | Host-associated microbial communities from peat moss isolated from Minnesota, USA - S1T2_Fb - Sphagnum magellanicum MG | ecosystem: Host-associated > Plants > Peat moss > Unclassified... | reverse complement strand
GTGTACCTAGCTTACCAAAAGACCATAGTTGGCCTATTTTGGTTGCACATGCAACTATGAGTATATGCATATCAAATATATACGATGATATATCACAGAAATCATCCAAAGGTTGGGATGAAGCTAATCATAGTTGCACCATAATTGCATACACACCCAAAAAGAGGGCAAAAATCCATTGTAGTTGCATAAAAAATCAAAGATAGTTGCATGCGACAGGGCAGTTGCATCCCAGTTGCAAACCTAGTGGTTGCATATGACAGAATTTCTAATAGTGGTTGGAAGTGTTTTATGCAAGTTGTAATTTGTAAGTGTAATTTATTGTTGTCTAAGGGGAGCTGTGTTTTCTACATTGAATTTAACATTTGAGCAAATGCAATGTAAAAGCTTCATGTTCAAATTTTGAATTTTTCATGGGAAGCAACAGGAATAAATGAAAAATTAAGGTTGTTGTAATTCCTCATTTGGTGGATGAAGATAGTTCCGGAGCATCTACCAATGGTTATGAAAAGTTACGTGTAGATAATGAGGATCCTCATAGTTACATATAGAGAATGAAAAGCATCATGCCAATCAAAATGTTAATCATGATGAGTTGTGTGTTGAGAGTGAAGGAGAAGATGAACAAGTGCAAAAGGAAGATGTTTGTAAGCAACATAAGAGGGTGTGTGCTCAAGACTGCCAATGTGAATACAAAAAGTAGAAAGCCCAAGATTATGTAAAAGAACAAACATTGCAACAATAGTTTTTGCAACAAATCAATGATGTGAATGTTGTATCCAATTCCTCTAGAAATCAAAGACAATGTCAAAGGAATAGTGTTGTGTATGCAAGGACCATAACAATGTTCATAATTGAATACCTAACATGGACTAATTAGGTATTGGAAAACATTGTTTTGGAAAAGTTGTTTAGTCACCTATTGTTAAAAAATGTTTTGCCACCTTACTTCCAAGATTTGCAGAAAGTGAAAACAAACCAAAATCTTGTAAATAATTTTAAATAATCTAGTTTCACTTCCCATTTGATTGGTGCAAAATGTTCAAAAATCACCATGGCAAAAGATATCATTTTTTATCTTGGCCACCTCCCAATCTATAGAAAGTTTTAAAGAGGTGGTAAAGGTGTTAGAGGTGGACAAGAGGAACATTAGGAGGGTTGTTGAAAAAAGATAGTTGCTAGATTCATTTGGAGTTATATTTTGGATATTTCACCAACGTGTTAATAGGTCAAACATCCTTTCAAAATTGACAAATTTTTTGATAACTTATTGATGGAATACCAAAATAGCAATCTCGCTTAATTATAAAGATGTTACACACAATGCCAAAATGTCATTTTCATGACTAGGACATCTTGTGACTAATGTCTAAACATAGTCATGTAGTCATATGTGGCCTTTAGTTGCTACCATTTTAATGACTATGGTTAAAATTATGACTACATGACTATACATACAATTATAATTAGGACTACAAATAATTATGACTAAGAATATCACTACACAACTAATGTATTCATATTGAAACAATATTTGAATTTGAAATAATATAACCAAATTCAATTTAGTTTGAAATGGACAAACAAATGTTGAAGTAATCTAGTTTAGTTTACCATAACCTAAATTGACTTACTTTAACATAATTTAATTCTAGTTTAATTTAATTTTAATAACATAATCTAATTTAACTTAATGTAACTTAATTTAACATAATTCAATATAATTTAAACTAATTTATCTTAGTTTAATAATCTTAATTCTAACTTAACAAAATATTAAAAAATTAATTTAGCTTGGTTTCACCAATTTTAGTTGGTTTAGAAAAATCAAATTAACCAAATTTAACCCAAATTAGCCAAATTTAACCTAAGTGGTCTAGTTTAACCATGTTTTCCAAGTTTATTCAAATTTAGCATAGGGAAGTAGCCATGTTTAAGCAAGTTTAATTAAGTTTTATTTCAATACCCTAATTTAACCTAATATATCCATTTTAAACCATTATTTAACCAAGTTTAGCCTTAATACCCTAATTTAACCTAATTCATTTAAGTTTTGCCAAGTATAGCCAAGTTTAACTTAAATAACCATGTTTAACCACAATACCTTTATTTTATTTTATTTTTCCAAATTTTGCCAAGTTTAGTTAAGTTTAACTTAAGTAACCATGTTTAACCAAGTTTTACTAAGTTTGTTTCAATACCCTAGTTTAACCTAATTTATCCAAATTTATCCAAGTTTAACCAAGTTTAACTCAAATAACCAAAATTTGGTAAATTTAACCAAGTTTAATTTAAATAACCATATTTAGCCAAGTTTTGCCAAGTTTTGCTTTAATATCCTACTTTAGCCTAATTTATTTAATTTTTGCCAAGTTTATCCTTAATGCCCTAGTTTAGTTGAATTTATCTAAGTTGTGCTAAGCAAGTTTAACCTAAGTAGCCAAATTGTGCTATGTTTTACTAAGTCTAGCCAAATTTAACCTAAATAGCCATGTTTAGGGCTAAATTTTGCTAAATTTTACCAAGTCTAACCAAGTTTAATTTAAGTAGCCTTATTTAACCAAGTTTTGTTAAATCTAACTAAGTTTAACCTAAATACCCATGTTTAACCAAGTTTTGCCAAGTTTTGCCAAGTCTAGCTAAGTTTAAATTAAATAGGCATGTTTAGCCAATTTTTTCCAAATCTAACAAAATATAATCTAAATAACCAAATTTTGCCAAGTGTAGCCAAGTTAAACCTAAATAGCCATGTTTAGTTAAGTTTAGCCAATTTTGCCTTAATATTAAGTCCAGCCAAGTTTAGCCTACACAATTATGTTTAACCTAATTTATGTTTAGTTTAATCAAGTTTAGCTTACTTTAGGCTAATTTAAGTCTACATTTATTTATGGTAAGTAGGCCTACATTTAGGTTAGGAATGTTTAAGTTAGTTTATGTTAACCTATGTTAGCCAAGGTTAAGCTACTAGGTAGGCTAAATTAGTCTATGTCAACCTAGGTTAACCTATAGCGACCTAGGTTAACTTGATCTAAAAAAATTATTGTTTGTAAATTAGTGTTAAGTAATAGTTATCACAAATAAATGATGGTGCAATGGTTAAAGACTTGTTCCCCAAAGTGGAGGTTGGGAATTCATCTTCCCATTCACAAAGCTAGACACCTAAATAATTAGATGTCTAGATAGATGCCTTGGTGGCTTGCCTAGCCTATGAAGCATTTTAATGCCTAGGCTAGGTTGCCTAGGGTAGGCTTTCAAGGCTAGGTTACCTATGGTAAGTTTTTAAAGTTAGGTGGCTTAGGTTAGGCTTCTTAGGTTGACTACCCTAGGTTAAAAGGCTAGCATGTGGCAATATTTGATTTGAATGAGAAAAATATATGTTTTTGGTTTTTTTTTGAATTGTGACATGTGGCACTTTGTGAGGCTCCTATGTGTCTTACTAGATCCATGATTATGTCCTTTGCAATTGTAGTCATGGTGAACGATAGTCGTTAATGTGGCTGCGAATAATGTGAGAATGGCATTTACGACGTGGTCTTATGGACTAGCAATCATGTAGTCATTTCTAGTCATAGATGGCACATACGATTGAATTTTTGTAGTTGTAAATGTCACCTTTTGACATTGTGTACACAGAGGCAGACTGGAGTGAAGATTTTCAAAGAACAATGCCACACATTACTTGTAGATAAGTCAGGTGCTCCTACTTTTGCATGAAATTGTTCAAAAATTTTGCTTGTTGAAAAATCATGTCTCAATAAACTTGTGTTTTCTTTCTTGAAGTGTCATTAGCATTTCTTCAATCTTGTGTAGGTTTGCAACCACAATTGCATAATCCTTACATAAGGAAAATTCAAAACAGTGTTGATTTAAAGGTGTCAAGTTTGCTATTGGAATCTTTTATGGTCTCTTAATAGCGTGTTGGTGATCTAAGGAAGTTTGGGCTACTTATGAACAATCTTTTTGTGATTTAAAGAAGGTTATGGTTTTTTAAAGTAAACGATGATGACCAAGTAACAAGGTTGTGGTTTTTTAATAACCTAGTGATTATCTTAGGAATGGTGTGTTGTTATTAAAAAGCTTAATGATTATATAAGGAATGGTGTGGTGTTATTAAGGAGCCTAGAGATTATCTAAGGAATGATGTAGTGTTTAGAGTTTTTGTTGGAACAAATCACCAATTGTATATTACTAGATTTTCAAGGTTGATTATAAATAAATTCACTGGCTAATCAACTTGAGTCTTTAGACTTTTTGACAAGCATGCATCACTTGGTCTAACTAGTAGTTTTTGGATGCTTTGCAAAGCTTGGAATTTCATTTCAAAAAGGACTTCAAGTGCTAATTGATATACTACTTCTAGAATATTTCAATTCCTTAAATAAAATAACTCATACATTTGTTTCAATATGTATGTCTAAATATGTTTGTTTGAAGGTGTCTATTTGAATGTCTATCTAAATATGTTTATGTGAATGTGGCTATCTGAAGATGTGTATTTTTGAATATATTTGTTTACAACATGACTTTTAATTGTTGTAGAATTGGGACCTTGTGTTAATTTGAAATATCATGTGATGCCACTATGTCACCTCAAGTGAATAACTTTTGTAGCTTCTTAGCAATGATCATAAATGATTGAACAAGCAAATGGGCTTGAGTTTTCAAAGTGGTCTGAATATATCTATGCAAAGCTTGAAATTTTATTGTAGAAATGACCTTATGTTTACTGATATAGTTAATGGAATATTTCAATTCCTTGAATAAAATTACCTATATGTTTCTTTCAAGATGTCTATTTAAATCTATTTGTTTGAATGTATATGTTTGAATGTCTATCTATATGTTTGTTTGTTTTGCATGTTTGAATTTTTTTTAATATGTCTATGACTTGAATGTCTATCTATCTATCTATCTTGTATGTTTGAATGTGTTTGAATATGTCTATGATCTAAATGTATGTCTGTCTATTTGTCTATCTATCTATTTGTTTAAATACATGTGTATTTTGAATATATCTATTTGTAGCATCACTTTCAACTTTGTTATGGAACATGGACCTTGTGTTAGCATTTGATGCCCTTATGTCAACCTTGATTAGCTTTTGTAGCTTTTCAGCAATGATCATAAATGACTTCTGCAAATAGGCTTGAATTTTCAAAGTGGTCATGGCCATGTACACATCCAAATTTGATGTCTGTTTTTGGTGTTATTCATCTTGAATTTTATTTTAAAGCTTGGACCTTATGCTTGATGTGTACAGTAGCTTTGTTTTATAGTAATCCAAGGCTTGAATTTTAATGCAAATGACCACTTTGAATGGACAATTTGAGTTTTCAAAGTGGTCTTGATATATCTTTGCAAAGCTTGGAATTTTATTGTAGAAATGACCTTGTGTTTATTGATATAGTCATTGGAATATTTCAATTCCTTAAATAAAATTACCTATATGCATGTTTCTTTCAAGATATTTGTTTGAATTTGTTTGTTTAAATGTGTCTAAATTTTATTTTTTTGAATGTTTGTTTAAATATGTGTACTTTGAATAAATATGTTTGCAACACCGCTTGTAAGGCAAAAAAACACATTCCAATGGACCAAAATGGGCAATTTAAAGTTCATTTTTAGAGTCCATTTCTAGTTTTTTTTCATTTAAAAACATTTAAATCATGTTGAAGTTAAATTTTTTTCCAAATTCAAATTTGTGTGTTTATAATTAAAACCTTTCTAAAGCATTTTTATAGATATGGGTCTTGGAAAATTCAGTTTAGATATAAAAATGATTTTGTGAGTTTTGAAGTCTTCATTTTCACTCTTAAAAAAATGAAAGACCTTTTTCTACTTGATTTTTTCATCTTAAGTATTATTGAACCTACAAAGTAGGAACCCCAAAAAAATTTGAACATGTCCTTTAAATCCACTAGAAGAAAAAAATCCATAAACATTTTTTTAAAGATTGTGACATTAGATGTGGCCAACATTGTAAAGTCCATTTTACACTAACTATTGACTTTTTTTACTTGTATTTTTTTCAAAGTTAGAGTGATTGGAATATATGTTTCAATTTTCAACCCATATTTGTAGAATTTCTTAAATGCATTTGAGTTGTAAAAACCAAGAATTGACAAAGCCATAAAAACTATTGTTGTGACTTCCATAAAAATACATTATAGTGTGCTTTTACCTTGTATAGTTGTTGTCTAGACTTTTGTAGCTTTTCAACAATCATGTCATGAATGATTTCAAGCAAATGGGCTTGAGTTTTCAACATGGTCATGGCCATGTACATATCCAAATGTGTTGTCTTTTTTTGGTGTTATTGATCTTGAATTTTATTTTAATGCTTGGACCTTCTACTTAATGTGTATAGTAGCTTTGTTTTATAGTAACCAAGGTTAATTAGACATGATAAAGCTAGTGCATTTGGGATGAGTGGTCATGGTTACATGCATCAACTAATTCAGTTTGTATTCTAGTTTTTTGTAGTTTGATTTTTCACCTCTTTCCAATTACTAAGGCCTTGGTTTGTTAAGTAGTTAAAACAATGGAATACTTGTTGTAAGTACCACATCAAGTTGAGGGAATTGATGTTAGGATATGGGTGAAAATATTTTAAAGTGTACCACACAGGACGAAAAGGGCTAGTCCTTACTATAATCCTATTTTACCTTATATTTTGATCCCCATAAAAAATAATGGGTCAAAAGTTGTCAATTTTTTGAAAGGACTATATTTTAAACCATTACAATTCTAGATTTGATCATAATCATCCATAAATGTGTCTTTACATGGTAAAAAGGGACTAGGTAAAAATGATAGAAAAGGGTGACATTGTGACAAGATTTTGGTACACCTTAAAGAATTTGGACCCATTAGACAATGTAAGAAGTCTTGGGAAAGGGGTACATGGAGATTATGTGTGTTGATGTGAGGTATATAGGCTATAGATAAGGTCTATAAATCAACAATCATGTTGTGTTCACTTGAGCCTATTCAATGGGATTATTATTTTATGAATGTTAGTTTTTTGTTCAAAGGGGGAGTTTGATTTGTCTCACAAAAGGGTGTGTTTAATGGGCCAAAGTCAGGATTGTGGGGTTGAAAAATTGAAGCTATGTCCCACTGAAACTTCAACAAAATAGTTGGTATAATGGTGATGCATAAAGTATGTGGTTGTTGGGAAGAATAGTAATGGTCAAGACAAAAAAATGTCACAGGTCCAATATAAATATATAACCCTTATTGAGTCAATAGCCTATTTGAAGCCACAACTAGGTGATTTCATTGTGCATAATTATGTGCCATAGTGACAAGAAAAGGAGTTCAAAAACTACCTACAACATATACTTGAAGATGTTGTGGTATCATGCATAATTTTTTTTTAAAACTATGTTTTCATGGTGTAAAATGAAATACAAGATATGCATTGGTTTAGTTTCCAAATCACTATTCTAGTGCATATTATGTTTCAATGGAACAAGGATTTTGATATAGTTGAACTTGGGTTCAGAATCTTGAAAGAGATTCATTATTACATTTATGATGAAAATGAGCATGACATCCTTTTTGTCCAACATGCTTTCATATTACAGTGGTTGTTTTCTTCAACATCATGTGGTGTGGTCTAATGGGTGTGTTGGTCAATTCAAAAGTGCATGATCTTGGTTTTTTATATCAAGGTATCATAATGAAACAATTTGTAGTGAACTCACAAGTGGATGCGAAATGACATGGAATTATTTTGTTACCAGCCACGGCAAGGGGGAATTAGATTGAGTAGGAGCTTTAATGAAACATGATCTCAAGAAAGAACAACTAAAACCTAATGGGATGAAAATTCAAAATGCACATGAGGTTGCCACTTTTTTGAGGGTAGAATCAAACAAGTTTCATGCCTCTCATCTTGTTGTAAGGAAAGTGGTCAACAAATACTTTTGGGGAGTTAAAGAGGTTGACATTGATAAAGCATGAACTTTTGAATGTTCAACACACTTATGATCATTTGAATGAAAAACTTGTCCAGATGTTTTTTGTGAACTCACATGAATCAAATTTTATTGTAATTGAAATGGTATATTCAATATATGAATAAATACTTCATCAAGTTTTGTAATTATTTGAATCATTTTAAAAGTATATTTGCACTTTGTAATATATCGTGACAACATATAAATTCTCACAAATATACTCTCTAATCATTTAATATTAATAAAAAATGTAGTTTCTTTTGACAATTGCATTATTTGGCTATTGGACTACCTTATTTGACTATAATTTATGAAAACCTCTTTTAATATTGGCTTGGTGGAAGTTGAAAGTTCATAATTTTGAAAAACAATATTTGTGATTACATTTTTTGGCCACCATAATGTGCTTTCACCCATGGGGTAAGATAAATTAAAAATTTCCATTTATGGACTTATTTTGAAAATATTAAATTGATTATGTATTTGTCCCACATTTTATATTTGCATAATTATAAAAACCATTAGAGTTATGGACTTTCAAAATAAAAAATTATGAATTGTAATTTTGGTAGCAACTTTTAAAAGGACTTTGCCATGGTCTTATAATTTAACGTGTGCTTGTTAAAGACTTGATTTTAGATAAATAGCATATAAAGAAACTAATTTTTTTTTAATTTATAAAATGGCATTATAAGATTTTAGTTACGAACTCTTGAATAGGTTAAAAAATGTGGTTTTTTCTTTCTTCTTGTAGCAAGAGATTTCTATAATTGGGGACATTGAAGTCAAGCTTTATTATGAAGATTCCTTGACACTTAAGACCGCTCACCATTGAAGCTCCAAGAGCATATAGAAATAGCCATCAAATAGGTTAGGAAGGATCATTATTTGGCCTTTTGCAAGCACTTGCTAGTATGTGATCCATCCTTGGGTTTAAATTTCTTGAAGGAGATATACATTCATTATTACATGAATTTAAAGCATGAGATATCGATGTTGATAGAAAAGCTTTCAAATGTTCATCAACTCATGTGTCTTGGCTGAATAGAGTCCTATCTTAGGATGTGGAATGAATTTATTCTTTTAAAGGAGGCTAAAAAAAATTCTGATTCCCAATTTGACAAATGGTTACACAAGGCAACCTTTTAGCATTAGGTATTCTATTTCTAGTTGTTACTTCTTTATTTTTCATTTTTTCCTCAAGATTTTTCTTCTAATTGCGTTCCTATTCTTGTAATTTCATATCAAGGCACTTAAGTTGTTTGATGCAATAGTTTTGAATTTTGGTTTGACTATGAGAAAGGTCTTGGATATAATCTATCTCTCTTCGTATATACAACAATGGAGGTTGGCAGTATGGGAGACTTGTTTTTTTCAGGAATTCAAACGTAAGGATGGGATCCAAAAAAACAAATCCTAGTAACAATAATTCAAGGACCAAGGAGGCTATTAAATAGGTGTTGTATATGTATTCCAACTTGTTTGCTTTTCCATTCAATCAAAATACTTAATTCCATCTTTAATCTATAGCCAATTCCTTTCTGAATGTGTGTTGGTTCGCATAGATTTTTTGGGATCACCACATCCCCTACTTTCGGTGTTGAAAATAGGAAAGTTGGTAGCCATGCTTGTAGATTTCATTGTGAAGGTGTGTTGTTCATGCCCTTGCAGGTATTTTTATCATGTCTTGTTGTTCCATGGTGCCATTGATCAACTCCCTAATCTCTTGGAGATTTGGCATGACCCAAAGGTGGATAACATTATGTGAATTGGAAGGACTTACTCAAGGATTAGCTTGATATTCATCTTTTCTAGTGTGGTTGGTACCTTGATTGTTCAAAAGATAACACCCCCACCTTGTAGATTCCATTCAAGGAGAATATTGAGTCGTCTTTCATTGAAATTCTTGCAAGTTTTGTAAGAACACAGGTTGAGGGTGGGAAGTGAAAAAATTGTTAATTAGAAAAGAAAGGGAAAATTGAACGAAAGGAATAAAAAATCCCTCCTCTAATATAGATCAGGAGGCCTTTATTGAGGTTTCTTTGAACTAGACTATAGGTCCGAGATAACAAAGGATATGAGGAGAAAAAGAAGGGCTACTACCCAACCAATTCTTGCCACCTTCCCTCTTAGTGGAGTTTGGAGCACTTGGTAGGGATCATTCCATTTTTTTCCATCCCGCCCAAGTCCAATTGTTTTTACCTCTAATGAGCCTCATAGCTTTCAACATAGGGTCCTCCCATTTTCATGGCCTTCCATTGTGGCCATCAGATCTCTTTTTGGGCTTGGCCTTTGATGTATGAGACAATCTCCAAGTTCATTTGCAAAGTAGGTTTACATTACATTTTCATTCACTTTTCAACATATTTCAAGTTGCTTATCTTGGATGCACTAACTTTTGGCCTCTTTCTATGTAGATGAATCCAAGGGGTGAACCCATCCTTGGGTGGTACATTAAGAACCACCTCAAGGAATGGTTAAAGAACCAAAAACAACCAAATCATTTTTTTGGGCCCTTTTCTTTAAATGTTTTCACAATAATAAATTATTACTATTTCATGTTTATCCATTGCATGCTCTAATAAATGGCTTGAAGTTTATTTGGGAATAAGAAAATTAAATAATTTTAAATTTCATATTCCTAATCAAAATGACCCTTTAAAAAATGGACAACCTCAACTTTGATAATTCATAACTAAATTACATTCAATGAATTAATTGCCAAATAAAACCTAAAAATATAATGGCTTCCAAATTACCTTAGGAAAAAAAATCACATGAAAATTCTAAAATAATGTTTGAAATTTGTAATCCTAACCAAAAAGTTCAAGGAAAAAAACTAACATTATGTTTTTAAATTTTTTAATAAATGTAATGATTAAGAACATCAAAATACACAATATTTTTTATATTATTTAAATTTCAACATTTGTGGAACCTAATACATGTATTCACCAAAAAAATTATGAATTTTTTTGTTTAAGTGTTTCTTATGATTTTTCAAAGTTCGATGGGTCTAAGAAAATCAAAGTGTGACATTCCTAGTGGTACCACCCAAGGATGGGCTTGCCCCGGGTGGCAAAGTTTAACTTGTCATTACTAACATTCCTAGAAACCTTTGTGTTCCTTTCGTGTCAAAGATTCCTTCTGATATTCCTCCTTGGAATTAGAAGGTTGATGAATACATTGTGGTAGTCTTTGATTTTGCCAAAAAGTTTTTGGCCTTTGATGGGTTGTGTTACTATTTCACCCGAACGACTTTAAAATTTAAAAGGAAGTCATTAGGTCTTATCTAGAAAGCTATGGCTTCCATATTTAGATGAAGTGGGCTATGGTGAATTCATTATTAGTCATGAACAGCGAGGACCCATTTCTAAAGGTTCCATCATAGTCCCATAAGATTTCATTGGATTCTTTATTCTTCTCTTCTTAAGTTGAAATCTATCTTTTAATTTTGCAGACTCTCCTTAATGTGCAATTTTTTTCATTAAGGTCCCCGATGGGAGTTTGTGGGAGATTTATCTTTTCCTCTCCATCCAATGAGTTTGTGAACAATATTCTTGATGTTCATAATGAAGATGTGTTGTATAATTGGACGGATAGGGCCTCTGTGTCTATATCCAAGGCTAGTAGGCCCTTTAAGGCTACTAAGTAAATGCATCTTATTATGGTTCAAGCCTAGATTGATGTTTTCTCCAAGACTAAATCGTTTATTATGAATTTATCTGTATCCACAAGTATGTGCCCTTCTTCAAGAAATTCTTTCTCAATTTCTTTGCTTCAAATCTTGCGTTTAACCATCTTTCACCTTGCAAGCAATAGTGTCAAGGCCTACCAAAGCCTTGAGTACCACATCTTGGCTTTAGAGTCAAATATGGAGGTTTTTTTTGGAGGTGTTGGAACTTTTTATTAAAGTGGTCACGCTCGACCCTAAATTTGAACATATTCACAACTTTGACATTGATTCCCCTATCAAGAAATGCTCAAGGAGGTTGTTTAATTATGAGTATGTTGACCATTTGTATCAATATTTTGCATTCCTTCGAATCTTTCTGCTATATGCTTCACATTTTCTTCTTATTTGATTTGCAAAATGTTGTCTCCACTAAGGAGCCTCATATTATTTGAGCAAGATGAGATGCTCGGAGCAATAGGAGAAAAACCCCATTTTTCAACTATGTTTTCAACTACTTCGTTTGTGTCATTTATAGTTGAAAACATCACTTTCAATTTCAAATTTGTTTTTGCAATTCAAAAGTGACATTGTCAATTGGGTCAAAACCTATAACTAGGAGCCAAAGGGATTACTTTGGAAAAGGGCTACAAGTCCTTTTCCCCAAAAAAAAACTTTTACATGCGAATGAATTTTTGAATGAAATTATTTGTAACTTGTAAAAACAATTTAAATGTTCCTCAATGCATCACATTTTTTTGTTAATCATTATTGAATAAATATGAATTTTTAAAAGTGTGCAAATTCCTTACATATTCAATGTTTCATCTTGAAAAATATCAAAATTTTAAGTCATCTCCAAAAATTAAAAGTTCACATTCTTTAGTTTTATTATAATTTAAGCTATAACTTTTCTTCATACATCATGTACATTATAACCCATTTATATATGATAAAGGAATTTTGAAGCTCTAAAATTTTGAAGCAATTTTGAAACATTCTTTGAATTTTTAAAGTTTTAAAATTTTACATTTTTAAAAGTATGAGTGTTTTTTTAGTGTGGCCAATATGTTTTTATCATCCATAATTTTTTCAATGAATTTTCTTAATTATATGAGTCCTTTTGATAGTCCTTTGTAAAATTGACTCCATTTGACGTAATAGGTGTACATTTTCAAATGTTTTAAATTTAAACCAAAACTTAAAATTGGATCAAATGAATTTTTACTTTAAGTTCCTTGACATTCATATGAAGGAAAAATGACTAACTTGCCATGATTACTATGGTTTTAACTGGTAATAAAAAAATAAATGTTTTATTTTGACTAATTGTATCTAACATCCAACACCCTTTTTTGGCTCCTAATTACATGTTTTGACCCAACTAATTTCCAAAATAATTGACAATGTTGAATTGACCCTACAACATAGTTGAAAACAATCTACACGTGTCAATTTGTGGGTTATTGTTGAAGTGACAACATTTTATTTGAAAACGACATACATTTTAATTAATGCCACATTTCAATTGTAAAATGATGACTGAACCTAGTTGATTCCATGTTGGCAAATTAATGGGTGAACTTTATCCACCTATGTGTCATGTCATTGAGGAAGGGCATGGAAATTTAGAACTTTGATTATTATTCAATTATATTATAACCAATGGAACATTGACACGTGTCACATGGGCATTCATGGTCCACCATAATACTAAATTATTTGATGTGTGCCATGTGTATGGTCTCAAAATCTTGAAATCATTGATTTATTGAAAATGTTAGCATATGATATTGTGCCACGTGGACACTTATGTTACACACTTACATACATGGCATCTTGTTGTTTGTAGGTCATTCAACATATGTGAAGTTGAGCCAAAGTAAAGACATAATTACAAGGTAATTGAAAGCAAGTTGAAAACAAGTCAAAATTTATGTAAATTAATTGAAATGTAGTTGAGATTACAAGTTTACACAAATTACAATCACAATTGTAAGACTACTAAAGCTAGATTATGGGGATAATACACCTAGCTAAAATTAACTAAAGAAAATCAAACAATAATAAAAGCATAGTCTACTTATACATTATTAACTAAGAATGCAAAACCTATTATAATCTGAAAATTGTGCAAGGAAACATTATTCCCATGTAAGAAACGGTCCCATATACATCCTAAAGATGCTAATATTAATCAAACATTTATTGGAACAATGAAATGACTATCCTATAAGGTGGTTGTCCTATGTTTATGCACTAATGGTGTGAACTCATTGTTGGCATGCTTAATTGGATTATTGCCTTGTTAGACCACATTTTTTGACTTGTTCATAGCTACACCTTGCATTTTTAAATTAAAGAAAATGAAAGTAGTTAGAAATGAGAAAATTTAATAAGAATCTAAATTATAATGCATCAAAAAAAAAGTGTGCATTAGTTGCACACATTAAAAATCAATAAAAACATCATCATTTACTACTCAAAAAGAAGGAGATTTGGCAAATAAAAAATCACTTTGAAATCTAGAAAAATGGCAACTAAATAATGAATAAAAATGGCACACATCATGGGCTTATCTTATACATAGTTGACAAACATAATTAAAACCTAACTGAAATTTAGTTGAACCTAATCAAAATATAGGAGAAATTATATAGTTGAAACTTAATTGAAAGTAGTTCACTAAAACAAACATAATCAAAACCTTACTTGCATTGATGGTTGAAAAGGTTCATAAGTTTAATTCTCATTGCCCAAATGTTTGTTTTGGAACTAGAAAAGAAGAAAAACCAATGAGAGTTGAAGAAAAAAAAATTTCATATTTACAAAACACATTTTCTTTTTTTCTTTTATTTGGACCCCTCCTACTTTCAAAGCTCATAATTTTCTCATTCTTCTTCATTTTAATTGATTTAAAGTGCTATTGGAGTGCCACCTTAAGTTCTACAAATAATCTTTGGCCTATAATAACAACAAAGCAACAAAAAAGGAAGTTTTTGGGGGTTCAAGAAATGGTTGTGGTTTGTTGTTTTGAGTTCTTGACCCCCCTACTTTGGGGGCCCATAATTTTCTCATTTCTGATCCGTTTTTGATGATTTTTAGTGCCTCAGATGCTCCAAGAGGAGGGGTTCAACATCTACTTGGACACAAGAAACAAAAGAGCCCTCCCCTTGGATCTAGACCGCCTTAAACATTTAAGTGTACTAAAATCGGCCTAATTACTTCAATGAAAGTTCAAAGACAAACCTAGTTGAAACAAAAACCAGCAAGAGTTCAAAACAAAACCTAGCTAAAAAAGAATTTAACTAAAGGTAACATGGTGGAAAAATAAAAGAAGAAATATCTTGGTAAAAAGAAAATAAACAAAAAAGAAGAAAATTATTTTTAAGCACCTACAATTGTAAGAGGCATGTGTGGTGGTGCCTTCCAAACTCCATAAACTTGTTTCCTCATGTTATTCATGTTCATTTGCCTTGACACCATATGACTTTAATGTGCTTAATAAATTTTTAAAAAAAGTGCAATGAAAAGAAAAAAAAACTTAAACATGATTATAAAAAAAACAACTTAACAATAACCCCAAAATGAAAACTTGAACTTCTTCACATGCAAAAGGCACAATGCACTCACTTGAAAAAATCCATGAATTGATATTAAATGACATGATTTAAACTTCTAAACACAAGTTGGGCAAAAAAAGGAACAAGATAAAACAAAACAAACTATAAAAAAAGAAAAAAAATCAAACTAGAGTGCAAAGAAAGCTCAAAATGAATGACAATGTTATATAAGGGCAGTCCCTTCATCCATGGATGGATGAAATATGTGGTTATAGTTGGGATGTCAACTAGCTTTCAACTATGCAAATTGACATTGTTTCAAGTAGTTTTCAACTATAATTCAAATTTTGAATTTCCTACCAACACATTACCACCACTATTATATGTCATACCATCCATTGATCCATATTATTTGGCACATTAAATCATTCATTCATTCATATTATATGCCACATTAAATTCATCCATTCATAATTAATTATGGCATTATATATATATATATATATATCATGACATTATAAATGGTATAATTTTAATTTTGTGGCATTCTATGGCATTTTAATGAATATGTAAAATGCCATAAAACTATATACCAATTATTTTATACCACAAAATTGAACCTTTGCTAAGCTAAAATAGCTTATCTAACTTAGTTAGCTATCCTAACCTAGGTCTAATTAGCTTCCTTACCTAACTTAAAGCCTATGTAGACCTAAGTAGGTAGTAATAGGTTAAGTATAGGTATTTTGGGAGTTGTGACACCGTGATTAAACAAAAATCAAGTAGGTACCTACTTAAAAGCCTTGCCTAGTTACCTATTTACTTAATACCTATCTACCTATACCTAATTAATTTAAGTAACCTACTTACCTACATTTGATTTAACATATCTACCTATTACTTACCTTGGGACCTCCTATTGCATCTAGGTAGACAATAAGTAAGTAGGTAGTCATAACTTACCTTGCCTTGCCACCCCATTTAAATCTAGCCTCACTACCTATCTAACCTAGCTACTTAGGTAGCCTACATGCTTCATTAGCTACCTAGGTAGGTTGTAGGTTAAGCAAGTACACTTGTTGCAAATTACTTTTAGGTACCTATAGGTAGGTAGGTAGTACTTTGTAGGTTCGGTAGGTACTTATTACATATATTCGCAAGGTAGTTATAGGTAGGTGATAAATTGTAAGTTAAATACATTTAAATTATAACATAGGTGATTTAAAGTAGGTGTAGGTTAAGTTTTGTAGGTCAATAGTTTGTAGGTACCTAGGTAGGTAGGTATTTAATATGTAGGTATAAGTTACAATAGTAAGTAGGTAACATGTACATATGTAGGGTGTAAGAAATGATAAGTAGGTAGGTGGGTAGGTAATATGTGGGTAGGGTATAGGTAATGATAATTAAAGGTGCAGTATAGTTGAAAATGCATGCAATATTTCATCCATCAATATCCTTCTTTCATTGATTCAAAAACAAGGTGCACCAAAATAGTCAAGCAACTAACTTGACATGGCATAATGTCATGGCAAAGTGCAATTCTCAACTATTCTTCAATTGGGTTATATTTTATTTTAAAAAACATTTTGATGGTCAACACGCATTAGTGGTCAATGTCATACACTTACCAAACTAGTCGACACATCAACTCGTTTAAAATGCCATTCACATGGATTTTTTAAAAATTAATATTATTGTGTTAATCGAAATAAAGTGGAACACAACATGTAGTCGAAAACCAGTTGTAATAATGTTGCTGCATTTCAATGTTAGTTTTGGCATTTTGAAGTTGTATTTGGAAAGATGAAGTTTATCAGATGTCTTGATGCCACCACAAATTAAGTATGTGTGGATTATATGGTTTTTCCATTTTGGTTTATGTTCTTTTGTACAAGCTCTTTCAAAATTTTCATTTTTTCTAGATATATCAATACACTCCAAATATGAGGACAAAGTCCAAATGTGTTGTCTTCCACTTTTCAAGATATTTATAAAAAAACAAACTAATGACCTTTGCCTTCCACAATTTTTGGTGGGAAATCATGGCCATTTAATATTCTTGTCAAAATGTATATGTTGCATTAGATTTCAATGTTGCATTGCATGTGTTTTTCCAAATTATGGAGAGGAATTTTGCTCTAGATCTATCCATCTATAATTAAGTTGCAAAATTTAATGTTTTTTAAAAAAATGATTTAATCTAGTTGGACTATCATGTGTGTTTAACCAAGTTTCATGAAATTGACATTTATGAATTGGATATTAAATGAACAAATCTAGAAGGTTGTTTGATGTCCATGGAGTTGTTTGTTTCTAGTGTACTTCAAGTCCATTTGATTTAATTTGAAATTGTCACAAAGTCCATTAAATTTGAATCATTAATTTATAATTGGCTTTTATCTAATCCATCTCAACTAGTTTGATTGTAATAACTTGTTTATTTGTCTTGGTCAAATTATAACAATGTTGTTGCATCTCAATGTTGGTGACATTTTGAAATTTTATTAAGCTTGAGATACATGTTATTAGTTGTGTTAATGCATTGTCCATACTATAAACAACTTTGTCAAATTACTTTGGCTTGGATTTGTTCATCTAGAATTTGGTTGCTAATATATTTGTTCTTTGTCTCTTCGACTTGCATATATACTTGTTATCTTTTTGTTAAGCTATCTAGAAGGTTTTGTTGTCCAAATAACTAAACAAAACCTAGGACATGGAGTGTCAAATTTTTAAACTACCTTAACCTCTGTCATATCTGATAAAATATGTAGTATGCATTACCTTAACAACCTATAAGATAGTGAACTATATAATTAATCTATGTGTTTGCTTGTGTGTAGATTGAGTTTTTCTTGAGATTTCAAGTTACACATCATGAGGCATCTATTAGGCACAGGTCATTCAAATATCTATAACCATTCTTTGTGATGCCTTTTAAGGATGAAAATACATGTTGTTGCATCTACCATGTAGAGTTCAATGAGTTGAGGCTTGCACTAAATACAATGAGGAAAAAAAGTATTATCCACAACCAATAATTATGTTATTATCAATGTCATGGTGTATTTGGTCACTTTGGGCAGCCATGTCAAGTCTTGTGTGTTGTATACAAGGGTATTATAGACATGTGGGAGGCTATAGCGTGCCCTAAAGGTGAATATGATGAATGGCATAAGCGTAGTTGCTTGTTTGGCAACTACCCAAGCTATAGGGTGCAGAAGTTATCCTTGTGTCTGAAAGAGGTTACTAAATCATATTCAAACATAATCCAATGGTGTTGTTTTGCTCTTGAAACAACTATTGCCAAGAATGGCCAACCATTGAAGAAGTTGACCTTGATGTATAAGAACACGACATCACATGAGTTCATTGAATATCTATAACCAAAATTGCAACATTTTGTTAAGCACAATTTCATTGCAAGATGGGAAGATAAACATTTCAAACAATGCATTAAATATTTCCCAGCCAATACTATGGTTTTCTTGTTGATTTTGCAAAAAACTATAGTTTTGAAGTGCAAAACAGAGTGCAAAGTATGCATTGGCATGCTAACCAAATTTCCATTTTGGTGCATATCAATTTTCACGACAACCCTACACCAGATCCATATGATGAGGACTCAAAAATACTTACTAAATATCATTTTTATATTTCAGATTTTGAAGAGAACAACTTAATGCCCAAGGTAGAAACAACTTTGAATTCTTTGAGATTTCATTGAGATTTTGAATTGTTTTTTTTATATTTCATATGATTATTTGAGTTGTTTCTTGGGCAAACTTAGAGTTTGTGTAGCATTGTTTCAAACTTCATTGGCAATACATGGGGGAATGAAGATACACACCTCAATGGCATTGGGTATGGAGTGATAGGTGTGTAGCCCAATTCAAGAATAACAAGCCATGGTATTTCGTGTCCAAGTATCCAAATTTAATTGGAGGTTGCAAAATGTTGTGGAGTTTTTTTAGAAGTGGTCATGTCACAAGACCCCATGATGTGGTAAGAGCCATGGTCAAAAGATTTCTCCGAAGATAACAACTTAATGCCCAAGGCAGAAAGTTGCAAAATGCTAAAGAGGTGGTTACTTTCTTACGCATGCGTCTATGTGATAGACCAAAGTCATCATATTTTGGTTCTATCGAACCTTTTTGTAAAACATTCTGGCATGTTAAAGTTGAAGATGTGGATAGAGTTTCATTATTATTCATTTGTGATCCCATCAAAGGTACAATGAAAATTCACTCAATTTGTGCCACTAACAAAAACAATTTCCTTCAATTACTTGTCAAGGATTTGGCATGCTTCTATGAGTTTTGTTTGGATAGTTGTTGGACGAAGTGCCAAATGTGAAGTGGACAGGGCAATGGGTTCTTAAACAACTTTAACCTTATGATACATAGTATGTACAAGAAGCAATGTATGATGGGTGGGATGGAAAGTGGCAATTTGGTCTACAAGGTCAGTTTCTACACTTGAATTTTTGTTTAGGTGTCATGATTAGCTTGAATTAAGTTCTGCTTTTCACATGCATTACTATTCATTCTTACAAAATGTTGTTAAATGTAGGTGATGAATTGGCTATTATATTAGAGATTGGGGACAACATGGCTGTTAATGTTGAAGAGGGCAATGAGAGGGGCATCCTTTTGGTTGATTATGTGCACCAATTCATATATTGCACAAGGTTTTACAAACCAATGGGGGACTAGGTTTGAGGAGGGAGATGATGTTGTGGGAAGTATTTATTATCAAAGATGGGGAAACATTGATACCTCCTATGTCTTATTGAAGGACTCACACAAAGTGTTCCTTTACTCTCATTTGGTTACTAGGGCTATAAAGTTCTTGATGCCACCCAAAAATCACAGAGTGAATGGAAATGATCCAATTTATGAATTGCTAAGAAACATTTTGTGAAACATCAATGAGGTTATTGCTTCTTTGAAATTAGAAGACTAGATTGAATTGACTAGAATAATCTAGTCAATTTTGTGTATGGTCTACTATATATACTTAGACAAATCCAAACTATAAGTTTTTATTTTTGATTTGTACATGTTATTATATGAAAGGTGGACAAACTGAGATTCAAACTTCATACATCACACCTTGTTAGTAAGGATCCTAGCTACAGATCTCATGAAGTAGACTTGATACATGTACTTGCCATTAAGCGATATTATAAATCTAAAAGTTTAACATAAATGTTTTGAAAATGGTGGATTGTTTTCCATTTAACATAATGTCTATGATACCATTTGAGTTTGTAGCATGGACAACCTATGCAAGGATATATATTTTTCACATCTAAAAGATGGAAGATCATGGTTTGCATCTTGTCTTTATAATTGCCAATTTTTCAAACCAAGATGAATATGCTACTTGACCTACCTTGTTGATTTGAGATCTATTTATGTCTATTCAACTTCTATTTTGTTCTTTGAGAGGGTGGCTTAACCTCGAAAGGAAAAAATTAACACATTGCTTTAGCACATCAAAATAGCCATTAGTAACCTAAATTATGATTGATATTGCTGGACAAATTAATATTAGGTGAATATATATTGTTATAGTCATGGTTAATACACACCTAGGTATCAAGGATGGTGAGCAAGGAAATTTGGAAGAATTACTTGTAGGTTTGCAAGCTAATAAAGGATCATATTGTCACCACTAGATTAAAATTGGATATTGATCATGATTCAAATTATTTTTGGGAATGGTAGGGCTATAGTCAAATTTGATTTTTTCCATTAGTAATGGCACATATGAATCCATGGGATAGTTAAGAGTAAATCGAATTCAATGTATTACACTTGCTCCTAGATTTGACTAATTTTTGTAATGGCAATTGAAAGGGAGGAGGTGTTGCACATTGTTGTTCAACTCAAGCTACATAGTGTTAGAACATCCATTCAAATAAAGATGTAGGGTAAGTTAAGAAGATATTAGACACATGTTGAGGCGCAAGAAACATGGCTAGTAGTTGAGTTGATAGGTAGGTGGTGAAAGGGCTATATTTGTAAAGTTATAATAATAATGTCAGTGAACTTCAAATATTCATAATTGGGTTACATTCTTTGAAGTTCTTAGATGTTCATTTTTGTTGGGCATGTGCTAGACAAAGATGTGCCAATCTGAACTATCATTGAATCACTTTCTTTTTAGAATTGTATAAAGGTTGATATGGCACCTTTTTTGTTTGTAGTTAGGCACTCAGTTGAAGATGCATTGCCAAAATGCTAATGTTCATGGTTACATCATCATAATAGTTTAGCCTTGACTTGGGTTGTCCAATCCAAGCATAAGAAAGTTGAAATGATCTCTATTTCTTTTTAATGTACATTGAAGTTTTGTGCTAATGGACCCCACTACCATGTGGCATGAATGGAAATTTAAAGATATTAACTTTTGTAGGTCACCTTGGACTTGATTTTTCCTTTTGATTTCAAATGTGAACCTTGTAGAATCACCTCATATTTAGATAAGATATCTATTTGATTTGAATAATTGTTTCAAGTTTAGAGTCCTTGCTTGAATTTTGTTCCAAGCTAAATTTGTTAAATAAGTGGAATGCAGAGGTTGAAAAGGGACCACCTAATGTACTTATGATAAAAAGGTTGGAATGCAAAGGCCTAAAAGGGATTGAGATGCACTATCCTAACAAATAATTAGTGATTTTGATAGGCCCAAGAGGGATTGAGATGGACTATTTTAGCAAATAAGTGAATTTGATAGGCCTAAAAGGGACTAAGATGGACAATATTCACTAAGATGGACAATGTTCCAATGATTGAAGTGGAGAAGATCAAAATGGATACCTAAATGGAATAATGGACTATCTTCACAAATGTAACATAGAGGGGTAAATTTGCATTACAATGTATTCAAGAAAAGAAATTTTACCATTTCGTGAACATGGAGATAAATTGGTAAAGTTGCAAAAGTGTCATAGATGAATATTCACAAAAACAATTGTACATGAGTATTAATGATCTCAAAGGAACACTATAGTTGATGGAATTCCATGCTTTTTGTTTTTGCTACATATTAGTGCCTATCTCTTAAGGCATGTTGAAGTATAACAACTCAAGATTTAGGTTACCAAGGTTTGATGTTATGATCTTGAATGCAAGAGTTGGCCCAAAATACAAAAACCAACAAGGATTACATATAGAACCACAAAGTGCAATGGTGTTTCCTATTTACACATTGTGGCACATTTTATGTCACAACAAATGCATGTATCTAGCTTTTATTGATATATCATGTGAACACATGATTGATGGATTTGGAGATGTCCAAATTGCATATATAAAACTACAAATTTGCATACAAACTATATTGGAATTTTGTTCATAACTTATCTTTTACATCTTGCAACTCCTAATACCAATGTCATATGGGCCAGCTAAAACAAGATTAATAAAATATATATTTGTTTATAGCAAATTTTAGCATGTGTAGTCAAAGGTGTTTATGTGATCTAGATATTGTAGAAATTGTTGATTTAATGAAGCTTCCACAATAAAGTTGAACAATGTACTAGTTGAATTTTAAAGCTTTTGAAGACGATATTGACATTGAGCAATGAAGTCAAAATCGTCCATGTATGGGAGGCAAATTCACAAAATTGTTTGTCAATCACAAATTGTTCATCACTCACAACATGTGTTTGTTGATGGTTGTCGGTCAAGGCCTAAAAGCAAGTGGTAACAAGTTCAAGTACCCATGTGCGAAGTTTTTAAACGTGCAAGTTTCAAGGTATGTTAATTTTATCACTTCCAACTTCTAAGTTTTTGTGTGTTTATATGAGTCGCAAGTCCTAACTGTAGTTTCTTTTGGTTGTTTTTGTCTATTTCAAGCTTCAAATGCGTTTGAAGTATGTGTATGAAAGTGATTTTGTGAGGTTGTTGAGGTTTGAACAACACGGGTTTCATGAAGTTTGTGAGTGATCTCGGTGAAGTCTATGAGTGATCTCAACAATAGTGAGGTTTATGAACAATTTGAATGATAACAATTTGCCTAATTTGAATGATGTTAGGATTATGATTGATCTATGAAGTTCTAGCTTTCGTGAGTGAACAATCTATAATGATTAAGAGGGAATGTATGTGTGATTGTGAGTGACTATGAAGTTATGTCTTCATGGGTGATTAGGAGGCATTAATAAAAAAATTTCAAATATATGATTAAGTTTATATCTAGTATTATAGTCATAAATAACAAAAATGATTAATAGCCTTAAAGTCATTATGAACGAATTATTTAGGACAATAGTCATTACATGATGTGGCAAATATCATCCATTAGTCATAAAGGACATATGTGAAGTCATTAGTGATAGTTTAATCATTGTTTAAATATTTTTTATTATTACAAATTGGAGCCAAAAACTTGGAGAATTTTTTTTTTCAATTTATAATATTTATTATATAATATAAATAATAATATTTTTAAATTATTTTTTATCTCATTAGTTTTTTATCCTATAAATTGTTGACACATGTCACCACCTAAATTAAGTTAAAAACCTAATTGAAATGGGTAAGTAAACCACCTAATCTATTTATTTAAACTTGCTTATGTAACCATTTAACCTACGTAGTCTAGGTACAAAATATTTGGTCAATATTCCAATGTTGAACACAACACATTCATTTGTGAAACTTGATCCTTGAACCCCAAGGATGGAATGCGACTCCTTTACCACCAAGCCACCCCACTTGTTGTGTAAATGGGTTAATTTTTATTTTATTTAAACCGTATTTCATTTAAACATTACACAAAAATTCAATTTTAATAATTCGTATCTTATTGATAATTTGTCCAAATGAAAAAATAGAATATTTATTCATAAATTTCCTTCAATAATGTACACAATTATTTTTAATTTTTAAAAATGTAAATTCAATTCAAAAGAAAATTATTTGAATTTTATTATTGAATAACATTTCAATAACCATACTTTGGAATTTTTTAATTCAAATGCGTGATTTGTAAATGAAAAGTATGGCTAATACATGAATAAATAAAATATATCTTTTATATCTTAAACCTTCATTTGGTTTATGAATTTATATTTGGCTTCTAATATATCATAAGTTTACTAATAAATTTTAATTTAAACATATGAATCCATATAATTTTATCCACATAAAATATTTATTAATGGATCATAAATCAATTATATTAATATACTTAAAACATTTATATTAGTAATATTATATATGAGGTATAAATTTAATCTAAATATTTTATTTTAATTTTAATTAATTATATTATTAAAATATCAACTAATTTTCTGAAATTATAATTTTTATTCATTTTACACATAAATTTTAGTATAATTTTGTAATAATATTTTTTCCACGTGTAAAATAAATTTATTTTTAGACATATATTATATAAATTTTATTTAAATTTATGATAAAATTTTAATGTAAAAATAAATTATATATTTCCCACATCTTATAGTTCTATTTTATTTTTAAGTTAAAATATTAAAAATTATTTATAATATATCATACTTTTACCATTAAAATTTATTTCAATGTAACTATTTAATTTAGTCACATTGAATATTTTAAATGGATTATATATCAAATATATTTAAGAAAAATGTAATAAAGGTTTTTATATTACCTATATGTATAATATTAATCAAAATCAGTTCCTTACATGTTGTAGTTTACTATGTCCATTTGTACTCATATTAAATTACTTATAGTCATTTTTGAATCATTGTAAAATAATTGTATGACCACATTGTTTTTGTAATGACACATCATTTTGTCCACTTCATTTTCATAATTATTCTTTAATCATATTTTAAATGATTTTATTTTAGTCACATTTTCAAATGATATTTTGGACATGACGTCATTTTGTCATCAATCATGGATATTATATTGATGAAAACTTGCAATGAAAAAACAATGTCATCCTCCTACTACCACGTCATCATCTATTAATCAAATGCAACATTAATATATAACTATATTTTTTTTCACATAGGATTTGAAGTAATATCCTATGACTATAATCAATTATGTAGTCGTTTAGGACATGTAATCATTGATTTCTTGGTTGCAAAGGACAAAATTCCTTTTGTTGAGAGAATGTGAACAATGTTCAGTGAGCATTGAATGAAAGACTATGAACTTTGAGCAAAGGACTATGAGTGTGAATGTCTACATCTGCATTGTGACCATGAACATGAATGTCTAGGTCGTGATTGTTTGTGTCTACATTGTGAGCACGAATGTCTGCATCTATGTTGTGAACATGAGGGATTTAGCAAGTTTGTGAATGACTACAAGGGAACATGAATGATTTGGGAGGTTTGCAAATGATTGCAAAAAAACACAAATGATTTGATTATGAATAACTATGGGCATCGAACAAGCATGAGTGACTATGAGCAATTATGAACATTTATGAATGATTACGAGCAACTTTGAACATCGATGAATGACTACGAGCAACTGTGAATGTCTATGAATGATTGTGAATGATTATGAACATGAATGACCATGAATGATTATGAGCAACTGTGAACATTGAATGAACATGAGTGATTATGAGATTCTTGAACGATATCTATGAGCAATTTATGAACGTGAACAAAAAATGATGTGTGAATGAGAACGAAAAGTGGTTTGTGAATGAAAATGAAGAATAATCTATGAGCGACGAACAATCTGTGAATGACGAACATTTAGGAACAATTTGTGCATTTTCTATAAAATTTATTATGTGCGTTCCATGAGTGACAACAAATCTTCCTTTGTCAGTCCCAACCAATTTTAAATTCAAACCCATCTTCCTTATTCTTAATGTTGAAGCTCAAGCTCATCCTAAGTCAAGTGCTTCACAACCTATATTTTAAATCTAATCCTAATAATGGAAAAAAAAAAATGAAATCATGAAGATGTGCAACACTTTCAAGATAAATGGGTCCCATGTCTTCCCTACGCAAAGTCTATAATAAACTACAAAAGTAATGTGCATAAGGTACATTATGTTATTTGTTCAAAGGTAGAAGGCAAGGAAAAGCTTTTTATTCCAAAACTCAATAACATGTTGAAACATGTAGGTCACCACAAATCCAAAATTATTAGTCCAAGGGTGGAAATAGGTGTTTTCTATTTCAATGGTAAATGCCAACATGAATAAAATGGATGAACCTACACCACTTCTAAGCATCTTTCTATTCTTAATTTAGTTACTTCTGAAAATTTCCAAGATTAAAAAAAAAACTTGTCCAATTTATTTTAATCTACCATTTACTATCTAGAGGTCGAGCTATGAGAAATTTTGAAGGTTTAAAAAACCTCTTCATTGTGTTTAAGGTCAAACACACTCCTAAAAAACATTGGACTAATTATACACAAGTGGGGCATAACTAAATCCATGAATGAATTCATTACAACAATAGGTGTCCTTGTATGCCAAGTGATTTCATTGGATTTTGAATGAATTCACTGGTTACAATGAACGAAACCTAATGGGGACATAGTGAATTCACTAGTTTAGTGTACGGGGACTAGTGAATGGGGACTAATGAATTGCACCCACAATTTGTAATAGTGTTGTTGTTGGAATCCATTCAAAATGATGTTACTACAAATTTTATATTTGTCAACATTGATGAGGTTACTACAATAAATAATACATCTTGGATTTCTTTGCATTTATTTGTTGTTCAAGGTTGGAAATGAATTCCACTTTTGGCTTGTGTGGAGAAGTTGGCTATGTAGGGGACAATTGAAAACATTTTTCATTTGATGTTCATTGCCATGGTCACATTTAGGGGTTTGAGTGTTAAGCAATTAAGAGCCAAGCTCATTTCAATGGGCTGTAATGGCATTAGTGTGTTTCAAGGTGCTAGAGCTAGTGTCACCACACAAATGAAGGAGAATGTGGCTCCATTTCTAATGGGAGTACATTGTTTTGCTCATTGAACTAACTTGGCTATGTTGGTTTTATCAAAGTTGAGTTTGGTTGTTCAATTGGAAGCCCTCTTGCACACTTTATATGGGTTTTTCTTTCATTCACCTAAAAAATTCCTTGAATTTCAAAGCTTGTGTGATGTGCTTATAGAAAAAGGAAACAAATTGTTGAAAAACATGAAAATTAAATGGAGCAACATGTTTCCCATGAAATGTGTGATGGAGCAATATCGGCCTTTCATTGCAATGATGCATGATGATGGTTTGCATAACAACATTACCACTAAAAATTTAAGCCTCCTTTGTGACTTGAAGTTGATTTTTGGTTTACATACCATTTTGCCACTTTTGGACTACATGCCTACTTTGATCAAATTTGTACAATCTTGCAATATATTTGTTTGTGTTTTTATTGATGTAATGAAGATCTACCAACTAAAGTTCTATCGGCTTTATAATGATCCCTAAAACAAATTTGACAACCTGCATTTGATGAATCGAAGACTCTTGAAACTTTCACTAGCAAAAATCGACCAATGAATTGGTGTGTAAACCTAAATGGTGAGGAAGCTGATTGCCTTGTTATCACATCTAATGCCAACATAAGATCATGGTTTTTGGTTCTAAATATTCTATGAACCAACATTGTCTTATGAGAGGGGATTCATACCTATGTTGAGGTTAGATTTTCCCAGGTCTTGGCTCATGTGAAAAAATCTTATGAAGATGTCGCCCAAGTGTTTGGTCCATGAATTGGAGGGAAGATTCCCAAACCATGATCTTATGTTGGCATTAAGTGTGATCTACTTTAATTTTTGGGTTGATCGCCCCAATGATGTTGAAGATGTTTTCCATGAACACTTGACTATCACCAACGTTGCCTACTCTATGCCTTGCAAGGTTAAAAAAAAGGGGGTTATTATGAAAGCTCTCCTAGATGGCCATGTTTTGGATGTGCAATGTGTTTTTTTTAAGATGACAATGGTTGCAAATAGTGAAGCAATCATGAAGGAGGATTTTATTGTGAATCTTGTCACTTGATTATGGACCAAGATTAGTTATTCTTCAATATTCAAACACAAGCTTAGAGAATTCATAAAGCTTGTTGAGATTGCATATGTTCAAGTCTTTGGATCTATGGAAAATGAACATTGTTTCTCAATAATGGCATTCATGAAAAATAAATTGAAAAACCGCTTGACTTGCCACTTGGATTTGTGCACTAGTTTTTATGCACAACAATTTTACAATATTGACAATTTCCCTTATGAAAAGGTCATGATACAGTGGAAAAATATAAAAACAAGATATTATTTTGATGTTTAAAAGCAAATGGCCTATTTTTTGGGGTGGGTATTTTTTTTATGCCACACCCATTTTGATGGGCCAATTTTCTTTTTGGACCAACTTTTAATGAATTGGGCTGGATTACAAGTATAAAATTGTGTCATCTTTTTGGTTGAATCACATATTGCACAAGCTTTTAGAATGAGCAAGTCATCATAAAACAAGTTTGATTGATGTCTTAAAAGGTTTATGGGGCATGTAAGTGTGTTTGGCAAGTATGGAATTGAACTAAGTGGAACAAGGTAGCTTTAGGTTTTCAATTCTTGGGGATGTTTTTTGGATTATTGTTTGAAGTTGAACTATTTTCTAAGGTTGGGTTGGAATGAATTAATGGGTGTAGGCACACTAATATTGCACATTGGCAAAGTCTCTTTTGAGATTGGGGTTCAACTCCCCCAGTAGTGTTTGGAAATTGGAATGTGTATTGAATCACTAAAAGAAATCTTATATTATGTCACCATCCAATTTGCAACTACATGCAACTAATTATCATTTGCAACTATGCTTTGTCATTTTTGCAACTACTTACCATACTTTCCAATTTATTATTATTTCTACAACTATGTTGCAACTACATTGCAATTAATAGACTATTCATCCGTCCATATGGACTAACTTATTGAATATTTCGTCCTAGAAGAAGTTTTTATGTCCAATTAATTGCAAATTTAGTCACATTTTGGTTACCTCTATGATGTGAACCAATATAATTGATATATACTAAGGTGTTTAGGAATATATTAGAGGTGTATTTATATAAAGGTGTATTTAGATGGTATTTAGGGTATACTAAAATTATGTTTTATGTATATTCTGGGAATGTATTAAATGTATATTATGTTCATTTTAACATTAATTGTACATTAAAGTTGTATTAAAATTATACTAAGGTTGTATTTAGGGTGTGATAAATGATGTCCATGGTGTATATTGTTTGCTTTTGATGTGTGCTTTTAGGGTTGGATTTAGGTGTTAAAATTAATGTCTGGCTTTGATCCTATAGGTTTCCAATGCAAGGGCCAATGTTCATTTTGGAACATTGACAATTTGAGCCCATTCTACAATAGATTCAAATTTGCAAAACATAAGAAAATATAACAACACAAAACAATGAACCTAAAATGATGGAAGATGTGGAAAGTACTTCCCAAAATTTAAATGATACATTTTTTGGCTAAACATGTTGATGTGTAACCCACAACCAATAAATGTACATGGTTTTCCCAAAGAAGATTATTTGAGCTTGCTTAAACTTCTTCTTGGTTTGCCACTAACCTAAACTATTGGTGTTTATTTGCTATTGATGTTAAAAAGCAATGTTAACATGCTATCATGAACTATTATGCTACATCACAACAATCTCAGGGAATGTTTGGTTTTGGCAAATTCAACACAACACCTTAAAATCACCTTGAAGGTGATGTAAAGAAGGTCCAACTACCCATCTTTGGGCACATGCTCTTGTTGGAAACCTCCTCTATGCATGCTATTGACCAACATTTTCAACCAAGGTGAGCTTACCATTCCAACAATCCCACATGTCTTGATCTCAGGAAGTCATTGTTTTCAAAACATTTTCAATTAGCATTAGTTCAATGGAAATTCAGAGTTCCCAACATAATTTAAGATTATTCTCCTAATGCATATAGTTCAATTTCACATCTACTATCACCTAACCAGTGTTGGACTACAAATTGTCACTTGCATTTAATAGTACTCTTTTAATGCTAAATAGTTATTTGATAGGCAAACCATATTACTCCTATATTAAAACTCATTGAAACTTAACATGGAAATAAAATAACTGAATTTCTAAGTTAGATTTTACCTAATTAGATCTGGTGTCTCAAAAAAAAGTGGTGAACTTTGTGTTCCCAAGCTAAAATACTTTCATAAAATAGTCGTTCATTATCCTCATCAATCTCTACCTATTATCTTCTTTTAATTTCTCTAGCTGATCCGATTCCCATTCCTTTTTTTCAAATGCAACCTATACCCAACAAATGTAAGATTGCCTCTAATGCCTTTACAAGTTGTCCATGAACTCAGATTCTTGGCCAAAGAATGCACAAAGAAAAATGCCTTTGTAACTTACAGAAATTTGAAAGATGTTTGTGCTTTAAATTTACAGCTCCATCCTTATAAAAGGGAAATGTTGGTAGTTTTACAATACTTAATAAACTCATTTCAAATATTTAGAAGGAAAACTGAAGCATAAAAAGATAATACATGTGCCTCAATGGCAAGATTGTTCACTTGTGGATCTCAAAGCTCAAGAAATCGCATTACATACCACTCCATAGGTCAAAGTTGGTCTTCAAAAGAGGTTTTTTCACAACCTACTATTACTACAACTACTACCATTTGTTGAATATCAACTAGAATATCCATATCCTCTTTAACATTAGTAGGAATAAAAGATGTGCTTGCAAGAGTGCTTTCCTTAGCCATAGGATTTGCATCACCCAATCTCCCACACAACAACACAATGTGCCTTATTCCAACTCTAATTCCCAACAAGAAACTTTTACTAATCAATGATGTTGTCATGCTTTAAGAATAGGAAATTGTTGTGAGGAATTACTCACAGACTTATACTTTGCCAAAAGCTCTTCCAAAGTCATCTCACTTTCACGTTTTACATCATCAATTTACATGCCAACAAAGCAAGTTAAAAGAGAACCAATTGGAAATCAAAAGTTGAAAACAATTATTTTGATCTAGAACATCCCTCATCCAGAGCTTTGAATAGACCTTGGAAAACGAACAAATCTGATTTCGTTTATAGAACTAACATCATCCTCCACCAATTGTTCCTCTCCCTCAAGAGTTCCTTCATCATCATCCTAACAAACATACTATCAATTTGAATTTTACATCCTTCAAGCATTATATTAGTTATCCCCATGACCACTTAACTAAGGACAACAAACAATCAACTATAAAACTATTGATGCCTACTGTGTACAAATGGGCAATGCCACCATGCATTCAACCAAATGGAGAATACAAGTCACAAATGAAGTAATTATCTAGGTGCTAGTTACAAGTTCAATCTCTAAAATCAACAACAAAATGCCACTCAAACCATAATAATAAATGTAAGTTGCTTGTTTTGCAACTTATGAAGGAAAAGGTGTTAGTTGTTGTTGTAGCTTCAGGAGTTTACCTCTTTGTGCCCACATGCCATAGTTGCAGGGAACTAGTCCTCATCATCCTACAAAAGACATGTCTCGTCTCAATCAAATTGTTGCAAGAAGGAGGTGGTGTCTTTGTGATAGGTGACACCGCGCTTGTAAAAATGTTTCATCTCAATCAAAATGCTTACAAGAGACAAGTTGACTACTTATTAAAACATTTTTCATCTTTCACACCTTCACCAGCTATAGTTGTACTGGTTTTGAACAACTTAAATGAGTACCCTATAATTTTTTCCAATAAAAAAGGAAGGGTTATAAGTAGATAGGAGCTTTTTATATCACAAAGTTAAACCTAAAGCCAACACAAAACATGCTAAATATAAAATGTTAGGCAAACCTACACCAACTATTAAAGAAATAATGTTTGAGTAACAAACTATTCAAAGAACCTTAAAATTTGACTTTCATGAACACAAGTTCAACATGAAAATTGTTGTTACCCCCATCAAAGTTTGATTTTCATTAACAAAACCTACATATGCTTAAAAGAAACACAAAATGCATAAATCCATACCTGCATATCTTTCACCATGCCTTGCTCTATTGGCATAGTAATCAAACAACATAGTGATTTCTATGGTCTCCTGTAATTCAATGATGAGTTAACATCTTCCTTGGTGTCAACCCCCAATCAACCATAAGAATTACAAGCTTGCCACTTACTTTATATCAAATTGTTTTTAGAAATTGACCAATGATTGTTCTATTTGTGTGGGGCATTCCAAGGTCATTTTGTTGCACAAATTGAAACTTTTTTAGTCCTTGCACCATCATAACCAAGGCCTTTTCACTAGCTTTTGTTTGTTCATCAACAATTAGGCACATTTTGTAGATCTAACACTGTTAACAAGGTTTGGAATCCTCCATCTTTGATATCAGCATGACTCCATCCTTTATATTCCATGAAAATATGGTTAGCTTTTCAATTTCATCCTATGAAGTTTCATCATGTACTGTACCATGTTGTGATTGCTCAGGAATGATAGCCCTTTGACTACTTTTAGCAACCCATTTTTGTCATCAAAATTCATCTCTTTATCGGCTTCCTCCTCATCCTCTTCATTGTCTTCCTGCTTTTCATTTGTTTCCCCTTCACTCAATTCTTGATCTTCCTCTTCACTCTTTACATAGTACATGATGCACTCCTAACTCCTTAAAGGGCTCAAATGTGAGCCCAAGTAGAAAACAGCGGAAGAAGGAGGAGTCGAAGCACGCTCCTTAACTCACAACACTTTGAGGGGTAGAGGGGCGTGTTGGAGCTTCAGAATGCGACTAGGAAGAGTTAACAAGCTTCACTCACTCACACAGGCCTGCACACAACCCACACAAAGTGGTTAGTGCATAGTTGGAGCACCCTTGGTGTTAAG
>Ga0116227_10003828_pt1 | contig 33082 bp, 30 predicted proteins | sample S1TSphgellanicum_FD_89693 | JGI IMG/M metagenome (GOLD analysis project Ga0116227, IMG submission 89693) | Host-associated microbial communities from peat moss isolated from Minnesota, USA - S1T2_Fb - Sphagnum magellanicum MG | ecosystem: Host-associated > Plants > Peat moss > Unclassified... | reverse complement strand
TTTTGTTTTCTTTTAAATATTTTTTTTTTTTTTTTTTTTTTGGTTAGTTGCTTTGGTTTGGTTTGGGTTTTTTTTTTTTTTTTTTTGTTTACCTAGTAACCTGGTCCACAAGTGAGAGTTGGCACCATACCCAAAGTGATGACAACAAGCTTATATCAAGTACCCAAAAAGCTCGATTTAGGAAATCTTCTAATGGTTGTTTTAATTCGAGAAAGCTTGATATAGGAAAATCCTTATGGTTGTTTTGGTTTGAAAATGCTTGAAGTAGGGAAATCATTATGGTTTGTTTTTGCTTCCCAAAAACCTAGATTTAGGAAATCCCTAGTGGTTGTTCTTGTTTCAAAAAAGCTCAATTTACAAAATCCCAATGGTTGTTATCATTTGAAAAAGCTCGATTTAGGAAATCCCTATGGTTGTTATCATTTGAAAAAGCTCGATTTAGGAAATCCCTATGGTTGTTATCATTTGAAAAAGCTCGATTTAGGAAATCCTTAAGGTTGGTATCATTTGAAAAAGCTCGATTTAGGAAATTCCAATGGTTTGTTTTGGTTCGACACGCACATGTATACCATATGGTACATGTGTGAGTGAAAAAAACTCTCATTGGCTGAGTAGAGACTTCATCTTCAAAGCTACCATGCTGAAACCAAGGCTCCAAAAAAAATCATATAAAGAAGGATAAGTCTGCCACCCGACCTTATTTTCCACACAACCTCCCTTCTACACACCCCAAAAGAAAAGTTGGGAAAATAAGTTTGTAGGGACATACATGTGTATCCAAGATTGATAAATCCAACCCAAACCCTAATTTATTAATCATTAGAACCTATTGAAAAAATGGTTTGCAAAATATTCATGGAAAACCATGTTTGTGTGTATGTGTGTGTCTTTTAGGTGGGAATGTGTGTGATGAAGATCTAGATTTGGATTTTACCCAATTGGGTTGTGTTAATCACAAGCCCAACAAGTCATAAATAAGACAGATTTTTACACTATTCTCCAAATATGCAATAGTACATGTTATGAATGTTATATGACTATATAGTATGTGCCCACAATTTTGGCCCTAGTATTAGCCTAGGCAAAAACAAGTGCTAAATAAATACAAGTGCTAAATACCATTAGGTAATTCCACTTTTTTTGAACCTCACATTGCTTGCTCAAATTCCTACTCATTTAACCTAATTAGGAAAGCCAATCAAATTGTATGTTGAGGATGTCCAAGTTTGGAGGGTTTAATTTTGAGAATGAATGTGTAAAGTTTTGAAAGATTTTTTTTTTGGGGTGTAAATAGGCCCTAACCACCAAGGTGCATCACCACACAAAAAAAGACGGTTTTAATACTTTGGAAACAACCATGACTACTATTAAAACAAAAATCACACCATAGAGTCATCACATCATGGGATCAACGTATTGTGAAAGAGCTTGACATATTATATAAACTACAGGCCAAGCAACTTATGTAACCAAACCCATGATTTGCAAATCTCCAAAAGTTTAAATTTAAAGTGTCAAGGCCTACCTATTATGAAATTCCTGAATTTGATATTCTGAATTTGTTTTTTTACTTGTGTCAAGTGAACTAAGAGTGAAACGTGTAAAATAGGGTTTGGTAGGTTTGTGAGAATTTTTAGAGGACCAACAAATTGATAGAAAGGGGACCATTATTGCGAATGTTCAGCAGAATAGGGTTGTGTGCAAGAAGCTTCTTTTTTTCCAAGCCAATGGCACTGCTGGATTTGGTGGTCTGAATTTTGTTGCCCTTGCCTTGGTAGGCAAGGATATTGTATTTAGATTCATTATCAAGTATACCTTAGTACCCTTGGGCCAATTCAATACTAATTATATTATTTTTAGAAATGTTGAAATTTTCAAAAAATATTTCTTCCAAATCAAAAAATATATTGTGAAGGAAAATAGTGGATATTTAAGAATAGTCCATTTGTTGAAATGGTCAAGGTAACTATGGTAGTAGCTTAAGGGGTTTTGGCCCCTAGGTAAATAATAGGTCTATTTTCATATGACGATTTTTGTAAGATGATATTTTGGTTTGATTTGTGTTGAAACTTGAGATTAAGTTATAGAGTTATAACATCTTGAAGGATTTTAGTTTCTTGTAGAGGGTTTTTTTAAGATTATTATATTCCTGCATGGTGAAATGGTATTTGAGTTTTCATAACTCTTCTTTTGCCTTTAGATACTTTTTAAATATCATGTAAATGGCAAGGCCACAGTGTGCCACACACACACCCCTTGTTTTTCTTAGTTATCTTGAGCCAAATAATTCAATGTGTAACAGCTATTTTTGCTTGTACACTAATATTTGAAAAAAGCACTGCCATCTTGATTTATCAGTTCTGCCTTTCAGTGAGAGAGACTACAGAATGATATAAGTTCTCATTATTTGGTCCCACATTTGAAGTACCGTTCGTTCACTAGCAGGCATTACTATGAACTAACAGTGAGTTCCTTGTTTTTGAACTTCATGGAACAGTTTTCTGTTTTTAACTGTTTTGCTGGTTTGAGCTTCAAACTCGCCATCAAGAGCAGAGCCATCGCAGGATCATGTAGTTCTCCATTTGGGTCGGTCCCACATTCTGAGGAATGTTCACCAGGTGTCAGTTACTGCAAACTCCGAGTAGTTGTTTTCCAACTTCATGAAACATTTCCTATTTTAACTGTGGTTTGTTGGTTTGAACTTGCCATAAAGAACAGTGACAACTACAGAATGTGGGCTGCTTGTTAGACCAGCAAATAGATTGAAGAATACTTAAGTGGGTGGCGGATCAAACTCTCTTCACTCGCATGGAATTTCTTTGGTGCAAGTAGGCACCATTAGTTTCACTAAGGTGAGCGGCCTTTTCTGTGCAGTTGCACAAAACTTGTCCAAATGCAGCTCAGAAATCTGGCCTGTCTCATTGATATCAGCAATGCCTTTAAGTCGATGGATATCACGAGGGAGAGGGGATTGCCATGGAGCATCCCACCATGCGTACGGAAGAAGAGCTGTGGCAGCACATTGTGTCACTTGATCCTTGCATCCTAATCTTCCCCCAAATGGTCGCCAACTATAACCCCAACCTGCTTGGCTCGCCAAACCTTGCACAACTAATGATTGCTGAAAACTGCTATAATACACACTTGGGTGAGACTCCTCCTCACTTTCATCAAGTGAATTTGCTGCTGCAAGCGCTGCAACAAGCTGAGCGTATGTGGTGCTCACTCTCCGATATGCACCTGATACTACAGCCACCTGTGCACGTGCTGCTAAGAAAAAGTCCACCACTGCAACCCAACGTGGCATCGCACCCCAGTCTTTGATTCTGTTGCGTGGAGGTTCCCCTTTGTGTAGACTCATCACATCACTTAAGTTTCTTGCAGCATTCAAATATGCTACATAGTTGAACTGGATCACTTCTACTGATTGTCCAAGTAAACGTTTGATTTCAGGATAGATTGCTGGAGTGTCGGAAACCACCACAACTCGCGGTTGCTGCCTCCTGTGATAGAAATACATTGGAAAACCTTCAATCATCTAATACTGTATTACAATGCACTAAGAACACCCTAAAAACCACATCCAGAGATTACTATGAATCAATTTGATTGAGCTCTTCACCTGCTAGTTTGCTTTGTTGATGAGTGCTGAGTGACATGGTTGATGCAAGATGCTGCTGCTATGGGCACTGAGCTTGTCTTACGATGGAGCATACGAAGGTGGAGAGCAATGTCAGGTTCTGGGCCTCCCTTCAAAGCCCATTCAACAGCTTCCTGGATGTCTGCATTAGGTGTGATAAATGCACGAAAAAGTTCTCCAAATGTGTTAGGACGGGAGTTTGGGAGTGATGGATTTCCAAAGAGCTTAGCTGCAGCAGAGCGCATTGCAGAATGTGCATTCTTCAGCAAAAACTGCAGGCCAATTGTGTCAGTTGTGCCCTTGAACCAAATGATGGGATAAGTCCAGTTGGTCCAGTCATCGCACAGACATCTTGCAGAACGCTTTGAGTGGAATTCGAATCTATCAACATGCATTACAAGAGGGCGCTTGTACTTCTGCGCACATTGGTGAATTGCCCACAAATGTTTCACCTCTGTCATGGTGAAGGTCTGGTTGGAGAAGTTTAGGTAGTCACCAAAAGCTGCTTTGGGTGTCTGAGCTCCACCAATATACGCTGGATTGGTTGCTCCACGCTCACCTACAAATTCACAGTTCACCAACATAACAACCGTTGTTGGACACACATGCAAGGAGCACCAGAGCTTGAACATGCCAAAGTTGAAATGAAAGAAACTGCCAAGACATGGTTGGAGTTTCAGAAGTCCCTGTGTTTTGGAATTCAGGGGATCATTGTCCTTGACCTTCTTCAAACAGTTACACAAAGAAATCCTAACTGTGATGTTACAATTTGAACATGCAACAGCTATTACTGTACCTATGATAAGAGAGCGATTAAGCATGATGGCAAGGCCAGCAGCTGATAGCACCTTGTACATGTTGTTGCCAAAGCCATCCGGCTGGGCTTGACCTAGAACAAATGCATGTTTACAGAATTCTTCACCAGGGAGTGCTGCTACTCGGTCTCTACCATACTTAGCCAGATAGTCTTGAATCATATGGCGAACTCGCAGACTGGCAGCCCTTGTATCACCTGCTGTCACAGCCCCCATTTCCTCAGCTGTTGCACATTGCTTGGGAGGCTCCCAATTTCGAGGGATAGCTCTTGGGAGATTCCAATCAGATATGGAGTCTTGCAGATTGATACCACTTCTGTTCAAGCTCTGCACAGCTGCATTCTCCTCATCTACAATGGTTCTCTCTACTGCATCTGGTTCTCTGTCATCTTTTGTTGAGAATCGGGTTTCTTGAAAACCATCTTCAGCACCAGTGTCCTTACCAGAAATGAGCTTTAGGTCATCATCTACAGTCTCATCATCCACCAGCCCTGGTATCTGCAGGCTGTTGGTGATGTCATTTCTGTGTCTCGATTCCCTGTCCTCCAAGGGAAGGAGCTCTGTAGACTGGACTGCCATTCTTTCTGTCCCAGGAAGATCTACTCCAGTACTTTCTACATGATTGCTGTTCTCCTTCTCTGTCTTGAAGGCATCACTGATTTTGAGGCCCAAATTGATTGCAAGTTGTTGATCATGTTTTTCTTCCTCCTGATCATCTTCAGATAGATCATCTGAATCTGGCAAACCATCAGAATGTATGTCAACATCTCAGAAACTTGAAGATCCCAAAAGAATACAGCTATGGACACTAGGGTTTACAGAAAGCAATTAGAGATTCACCTCTCAATTTACTGAATCACAAGAATGGTTGTCGGTTTTGGTGCTCAAGAAAAGCCTGTTTGTACTCTCCTATCAATTTCAATAGCTTTCAACATTGCATCATCATAATTTTGTGCAAGTCTCTCTGGTGTGATCTCTGCATCACCTGTGACCAAAAGCTTCACAAAATACAGGCAGAGAGACATACATTAGGTGTATGGAATTTTGTAAAATCCAATAGTGGTATTTGATTTGATACCTGATGTTTCATCTCCGTCTTGTTCATCTGGGGCAGAGTCCGTTGTGTACATCTCATGAGCATTCAAGCCTTCAGTCCAGCTGCCTTCATCATCTTCATCATCAGCTGAATCCGTCTCTCTGACTGCAGTGAACTCCTCAGTTTGCTCCTGATGATCTGCACTCATCATGGGTTTGGACTTGACACTGTTGATGCTTCTGAACTCTCCTTCTTCTTCTTCTTCTTCTTCTTCTTCTTCTTCTTTTTCTTTGTCATGCAGATCTCCTCCAAGATCATGGTCAACCACAAGCTGCTGATCTGCTGCAGGAGAATTCTTCTCTGTTTGTAGAAATCTCTTCACCTCAATCAGCCTGTCTTCCTGTGCATGGCTTTCAGGCCCTAACTCTCTTGGATTTTTACCTAGTGTCACTGCTTGCTGATCAGAGTTGTTGTTGATGTTGTTGCTGCTACTGCTGCTGATGTACTCAGTTGTCTGCATTGAAGTTGCTGGCTCCTGCCATGAATCAGCAGCCATGCTACCTCTTCCATGTTCCCTGGGCTCATCTGTGCTCTGGTGGTAATTCGCAAATCCTGGCAGCTCGTACTGCTGCCTGAAAACCAAGCCACAGCAGACGATAAAGACACAAAAGGCTGTCAATTTGATGCTCCCATTGCCTCGCTTCTGCAAGTCTCGTGATGCCATGATCCCTCCTCCTCCTCCTCATCCACCACCTTGTGTCCAAAACGACAACCAAGGGTTTGGTTCATGCAGTTTCATGAGCATTTCTGTACCATCGCGTTCCAGAACTGCATCTTCTCTTAGTACAGCCCCTCAAGCTCCATCTTCTCTTACTCTTTTGCTGCTGACCAAAAGAAGGCAAAGCAAAGCCGCCTCAGTTCAGTTCGTAACTCCGACTCTTTCTTTGCAGCTTACCTTTGAAATGAAATGATAAGGCATACCTGACGACGACAGCAGGTGGTAGGAAGCTCTCATGAGTTTCCGACGCTCTCAAAGTGCACTTTATCACCCCACCCCTACGCCCCTTCTCACAGAGCTCATCATAAGCGGTCGCTGGCCAGCATCGCATCTGGAATCGTTTGGTACAATCATCGCAAGCATTTCGAAGCCGAATCCAACAACATCATCAGTCCAGTGATCCCACAAACAACAAAAAAGAGCTGTCTCTCTGTGTGTCTTTCTCTCTGTATCAATCATTTCGTTCTGATTCCCTCCAGCCGCAAACACACATCGATGATTGTATAAAAAACTCCAAGAACGACAAAGAAAGATTCCTCGCTGACAGTAATGGACATATCTATGCATGGTGCTCGGCAGTGACATCACAGGACCAGCTACACACGCAAAAGCGTGCTTGATCTATCTTGGACGCAGCCTCTAAATTGGAAAGTTCTTCTGTCGAGGAATTTCCGATCTACGCACGACAGTTGTTGTATCCACGACTAGTGAACGACCGATTTTTCGACCTCGACGGAGAACAAAACAAAACAACGCTTACGCTTGATGCGTCGCGGCGGTGTCATCGTCGGAAGAAAGAAGATGCACATACAATGTACATACATACCATCGTTATTACCGAGAATAATGGCAGGCGCGTGGAGCGACGACGAAGACGACCATGACGACAACTTCATGCGAAGGGCAACTGCAAACAATGTTCTGACAATTGCTCAAGATGCTGCTGGCTGGCATCAGCGAGTGAGAGAACATCATTTCGTATCATATCATCAGATCAAAAGCAAGCAACAAGCGGCCACATGAATAGGAGGACGACAAAGAACAAATGCTGCTGCAAGTTCCGTTGCGAGAAGTCGACAAACTCCTGCTGCTGGTGCTGCAATGATGGATTCCTGACACTTGATACAAGCAACCAAACAAAACAACCAAAACGAGAACAGATACTTTAAAAAAGCGGCTCCAAAAAATGCGTGCGGATGCACAAGGAAGGCCCTCTGCTGCAGTATCGCAGCACTTCAAATACCTGATGCAAATTCCTTCTGCAATTCCATCATGCGCGCATCGCACCGCAAGCACACACGTCGCAAGGGTGCGCGAAGCAATAGTGCTCACAAGAAGAGACAAGGTCGTCAGTGGGAGAGCCCAGTGGGGAGGCGACGTGGCATAATCTGTCAGGACCTGCCCATTCCATGCTGTAAAGGTCTGGAGAAGGGTTGTAAAATAGCTTACGTAGGTTGTAAATCGCTATAGATAGGTAGGGCATTTTATTGACAGAAAATCGTCTATAGCCTGAAAAACTAGTTGAATCGGCAGGTACAGATCTTTACATCAAGGCAGAATTGGTAGAAAATGCTGATTCTGCATGTATGAAGGAAGGTATGTATCAGTGTTGGCCGGTTATTGATTTTGACCCGGTTATCAACCCAGGTCTGGATCCAGGTACCAATAACCTACCTGCCGGGTCTGAGATTTAGGAATACCTGGGTAGGAACCTACCCGGCTCAGTAGGATCTTTTTCAATACCCATTAATACCCTGTTGATAGGGTATTACTTTGAAAAAAAGTAACACCTGACCTATACCCGAATGGGTTTAGGTGAAAAACACCAAGGTCGGTTATTCATCCAATCTTCATCCATCTAATTTTTTCATCCATGTATATTTGTTCCTCTTGAAAGTTTTGTCCATTTAGGATTTGTCTTTTTGGCCTAAACCTTAAACCCTAAACCTAAAGCGGTGAAACTATCATTCACAAGCTTATTTGTTCAACAACTTTGCCTTTCAGCGATGGCATTATGTAGCATTCACATTTTGTAGCACAATGATTTATGAATGAATGGTTGCCATCTTCAACGATGTTATTTTTTTTCAATGTTGTGAGTTTTGACAATTAGGATTTACTTTCAATGTTCTGAGTATGAATCTGGAATGCAAGATTGAGGAACATGCAAGGGTGGGATTTTCATTGGAACTTGGAACGGATTCAACTATCCTCAATAATCAATTCATTAATTTTGCCAAGAAATGTTTCTTTCTTATATTGTAAATGTGTGTGCATTCTTTCTCATTTTTGCCTTTGCATTTCATGGTTATTTGTTGCTTCAAATAGTCTTTCATAACCCTAATGCACTTGAGATCTAAGGTTTCTTATTCCATACTCTCTAATCCTTGTTCTTGTGTTTCAAAGCTTGTGTTTGTCATTAAATTGCTTTCACAATACCCTAAGTTTTAGATTTTCTTTAAGTTACATTTTGCATATGGATCTTAAAGTAAAATATCCAAGCTGGGTTTAGGGTTAAAAGCTCCTTGTGTTTCTTAAACCTTGTTGCTAGTTTTTGTTGAAGCTATTATGTTTCAAAGCCTTTGTCTACCACTAAATTCCTTTCACAACCTTGAGTTTTGGGTTTTTTTTTTAAGTTGCATTTTGCATATAGATTTTGAAGCAATGTATCCAAGTTGGGTTGAGGGTTTCAAGAGCTCCTTGTGTTTTTAAAACCCTATTGCTGGTTTCTGTTAAAGTTCTTGTGTTTTAAAGCCTCAGTTTACCATTGAATTACTTTCACAACCTTTAGTTCTAGGGTTCTATAAGTTGCATTTTGCATAAGAATCTTGAAATAGTCTATCCAAATTGGGTTTTAAGTTTAAGGAGCTCCTTGTGTTTCTTAAACCTTGTTGCTAGATTTTATTGTCAAAGCTTTTGTGTTTCAGAACTTCTATTGTCATTAAATTGCTTTCACAACCCTTAGTTCTGGGGTTCTTCAAGTTGCATTTTGCATATTAATCTTGAAATAATTTATCCAAGCTGGGTTTAAAGTTTTCAGAACTCATTGTGTTTTTAAAACCCTATTGTTGGTTTTTATTGAAGAACTTTTATGTTTCACAACCCTAATTTGTGAGTTCATTGAGTTGCATTCTATACACAATAGTTCTTAATCTATCCATAATCCAAACTCAAATAAAAATGGCAAACATTGAAGTTTTGAATGTAAATGTGGATCTAATGGTAGTTGATTTTGATAATGATGGTGCTAATGAAATGACATTAGGTTCAAATGAAGTTTTAAGGCCAATGGCCATTTCAATCTCTACACCTAGCGCACCAACCCCTTTTGAAAGTATTATAACCCCAAACACCTCAAACCTAGAAACAAAAATTGCATGGGAATTGTTGAAGGTTCAATTGAACCTGAATCAAAAGGCTTGGATCCCTCACAACAAGACCTCTATCCCTTAACATTTCTTTGTGATCAATGACGGCAATAAACCTAATCCTACTTTCTCTCAAACCATGTGTTGCACTATATGCCACTCTATTTCCCAAGCATATAGTTTTGGTAACATTACAAAGAAAAGGAAAGGGCTAATCACCTATAGTTAACAACATGGGAAGAAACATGTGACATTTGAACATGGAAATGCATGGGCAAGGTGGAAGAATGTGAATTTGAATCTTGTTGTAGAAGATGATTAGTGTTGAAAAAATTCCAAGCATAGATCTATTGTTGGTTATGGGGTCATCACATATCACTTTGGTTATACTTCTCCTTATATGAAGGATGATTTGGGGCAAAAGAAACTCATGGAGGACTTGTTTCTGGTTGTTGCCAAAGGTTATATGCCTATTTCTATTGTTGAGAATCAATGGTTGAGGCACATGGTCTTGTGTCAAAATCCCCAAATTGTGTTTCCAAATTGGAAGTAAGTGGTTCAACATGCCATTCCTAAATTGGTTACCAAAACCACAGAAAAAATTGTGGTGTTAGCTTTAGAATCTTGTATCATAGGAAAAACTTCTTTTGATTTATGGATGTCCACATCTAGACATGACACATTTGCTCTTGTAATTAATTTCATAAATTCACATTGAGTGTTTGCCATGTGACAATGGGCTTTTTTGAAGCTACTAATACATCTAGAATTACAATGACTACATAAGTGAAGGAGTTATTATCGTCTTACAATTTATTGGACAAATGTGAAGGATGAAGGGAATAATCTATCCACCCTTGCAAGAGCTTTAAGTTCTATGGTTAGTTGTGCTCCTTTGCAACTTGCAGCTCCTTGGCAAGGTTTTTGTTGTGGCCATGCTTTTAACAAAGCATGTTAATATGCTTGCAATGATGCAACAATATGTCTTGGTTTCCGGGAAGTCAGTTTGAAAGCCACATTGTTAAGTTTGCAACAAAAAAAAAATGTGGATTAAGAAGTCCAACAAAGGTTAGAGTGAATGGAAGAGGGCATGCCTTGATGTAGACCTCCACCATCAAAAATTGAAAACCTTGGTGAAAACCAAGTTCACTAACAAGGTTATTTTTTTGTTCCAAAATACCTTGGAGTATAGGGATGCCATAAATTTATGTTAAAGTTACAAGGACATGTACCAAATGCCCAAACGTGGGTAGTTTGTAAAGTACTCACTAAAAATATGCTTCCTATTGTGAAGCAATGTTTTCTGAACTAAACCTACGACTATTGTTAATCTCAGACGCCTTACATATTGCATTTTCGATCAATGTGAATATGCAAATGGAAATTTAACAATTTAAAACGACCTCCAACAATTTTACTAGGGGGGATTTTGAGTCTAAATTGTAAGCATGCACTTGCATATGTTGGCAAAAATGATGGTAATCCTAGTTGCCTTTTTGTCATTTGCAACTATTTACACTCCTAGCAAGGCACATAACATGCTTGCATTGATGTTGGACCCATGTTTCAAATGCATGGATGTGGTCAAAGCTTTTGTGGGATGGGCAAAAGTTATGGAGATGGTGGCACAGTATGATACTAAGTATTTGATGCTGTTGTTAGTGGCAATCTTTTGCCTCCAAAATCCAAGTTCTATTGACCTTACTGATGCATTGGTGGTTGCTGATGAAGATTCCATCAATGGCCTAATGACCTCAAATGAAGCTATTTTGCAAGGGTTATTAAAAAATGAACTATCTTTATTCCACCACTTACATGTGAAGCCTGAACATTATTTATTGCCCTTAACTTGGTGGAAGTCCCATGAATTGTAGTTTCCCAACATATCTTTTGTTGCAAAGCAAATTATTGGGATTCCTGGGTCTTAGATTGAGATCGAAAGAATATTTAGTATTGTTAGAGTTTTGACAAGTCTATGTTGTTGTAAACTAAGAGTGGAGAATTTGGATAAACTTGTCATTATCATGAAGAATTGGTCTTCTAATGCTACGGTAAATTACATGTGTGAAGGGAAGTCCCTAGATGATATCTTAGCATATGAAGCTAATATCATTGATGATAATGACATCATTTTGGATGTACTTGGCTATTACAATGGTGATGAGTTAGAATGAGGAATAAGATTGTTCATGAACATTTTGTTATTGTTTATGAAGGGAGGCAACTTTGCCATGAGTAGGATTCTAACAATGTGAACTCTAATTATTGTTTTTGCCTTCTTCAATTGTAAGGATGTAATTTATTAGACCAAACTTTTTTTTATCTAATTTGCCGTGCATTGTGTTTTGAAACTTGACATGTTGGTTTTGTGCTTAAACTGTTTGAGCATTTTGGTTTTGAAATTCTTGGAACATCTTGATTCTGAAATTTTTATTATAGAATCGTCTTAAATGTATCTTGGGGTTTATTAAATCCAATCTCACAATCTAGATTTTTTGTTGAGTGTAGGTGATTCATCAAATTCATGCATTGTTGCCTAGAGAACTATAGAAGTTGGGAACAACTAGTCTACACATTGATTTTTCTCATATCATTTGCCTTTTTGATTTCTAGTTCCTTGTTGCCCACTTGGGCTATTATGAATCTTGGCATTATTGAATTTGCTACAAGTTTGTGTTTTTTGTGTAGAGAGCACCTTGAACGGACAAACTTGGAACTTAAGAGTTATTGGAGCAACTATGCAAAGTGTTAATCTTCAACAAAGGCATGTACCTATAACAGATTGGGGTCACAATCATAAAGGCCCTAAACTAATTAATCTTCATATTCAACATAAATTTGAAGTAAGAATCTTGAATTAGTCCTAAATCCCAGTTGATTATAAATGGATTTTGTTTGAACTCAAGTTATGTAACCATTAAAAACAAATGGAACTTGTGAAAAATTTAGAGGAAGTCACCTCCATCCCACAATTGTAAAGCAAAAATTGTGGACATAAATAACAAACATTATGTGGGTCATTGATAGGAGGTATGACAAGATTGGGAAAATTGGCAAAGGTGGCAATAGTGAAGCATTCAAAGGCATTGCTTCTCATTACACAATTTATGCTCCAAAGTGTGTCTCATTGAAAGATAAAAATTTGACTTATGCTTGAGAATTTTGTCAAGACATAGAGTACCTCTAGCATTTAAAAGGCAAGTGGCACATCATATAATTTATTGATTTTGAAGTGAGCTTTACATTCTAGTCTATAATACTGCTCGAAATAGAATTAGTTTTTTGCTTGTAAATAGAACATTTTTATCATTTTAAGAATTCTCATTTTAATTAGTTTTTAGTTTTGATCATGTGTCAAGAAATCTAGGATCCTAACCAATGTCCATCCATATTATGCAGGTTACAAGTTACAAACAAGAAGGTTTTGACAGAAGAAATTACTGGGGAAGGTGCATCAAAGAAGACGCCTTCATCTTTATGGTGTTAGAGTATGGGGAGATTTACTTGGCAAACATGTTTTTTGTGATGCAAGTAATAAAGCATTGAAAAATGAAACTAAATGTAGACAATCCAATTGGAGTTCAGCTTGGCTTCGATTGTACTGGCTAGTATATGAATCTTTATGCTTGTAACATAATCTTTGCAATTTTTTATGTGAACCTACTTTGTGACACTATTCTTGTTGTACATAACAAGTGTTGACTTCTCATAGTAGGGTTTCAAGCATTTTCATCTATGGTTTGTTATTACATGTATTCTAGGTTTTGAAGACCATCCATGAAGAATGGATTGTGTATTCAAACTTAAAGCTTGCCAACTTCTTGTTAATCAAAGGTGAACTCAAGTTCATGGACTTTGGTATTGCAAAAGCAATCCAAAATGATACAACCAACATTGTGCAAGAATCTCAAGTATGCCATTCATTTTGGATCATTTACCTCTTGTGATTACAATGTGAAGTCATTCCATAGACCAATGTTGGCAACTTCTACTCCTATTTACAACAAAACATGTGTATTTTGTAGGTGGCTCAGTTAACTACATGTCGCCAAAGGCATTCCTCACTTTTGGCTCCTCACTTTTGGCTCCAACATATAAGGATTGACATATGAAATGATGATAGAAGTCAGACTCTAGAGCTCTAGAGTTGTTAGGTCTTGAAGTTTGGAATGAGACAACAAGTTTTTGTGAGATGGAAACGAGCTAAGAAAAAATGGAAAAAAAATTATGTCTAGATAGAGGAATTAGAACTAACATAAGCTTGAGTTTTTCAATAAATAATATGTACATGTAAAATATGAAGGTGATGTATTCGATGTCTTAAGGTTGAAAGAAGTAGAAATTATATTTCATAGAAATAACATTTGCAATTAGTGAGTTATGTTTAGAAAGAGAAATTAGAACTATTTTGGCATTATTTTGAGTTGAAGTGAGAAATTTATACATTGCAAATATTATGGTGATGTACGTGACATATCCTAGAGTTGAAAGAAGTAGAAAATTTGGCTATTAGATGGAGCATTAGCAATTAATGAATTATGTTTAGAGAAAGAATCTGAGTTATGTTTAGAGAAAAAAACTAACACATTTGATAGAATCTTGAGTTGAATGTGAGGAATTTGGTTTTATGGTAGGTAAGCCCATAGATTGGGGACATTCCCAAAATGAGCCTAGGTTAGACTTGCCTACGGCCTCATCTTAGGCCCCTTATTTTGAGAAGGTCCCCACCCTAGGACCTTCTTGGACACCTTATGAACTAATGGGTAAAATTACACCCAACAAAAAACATGTCAGGAATGGGTGGAAAATTTTGTATGGCATTGTAGCGGGTAAACATTGGATGAGTGTGAAAATGTCATGGGGAATAGGCCTTGGGGAACGTTTGGGAACAAGATAGAATGCCATTGTATGGGAGCACCACTTCTCCATTCCCCTTGACATTATATACATCAGCTGATCTTTGCCCCAAGGGATTCAAAATTTATTCATAAACCCAAATATGGCATGGCCGACGTTTTTTCCCCAACAATTTTTTTTTTCTTTTTTTGAAAAAAAGTTTGGGAGAATTTTTTTTCTCTAGTGTAAATATGACTAATTTTGCTAAAATTTGGGAAAACTCGCCAAATTGTTGGTGTCACAAAACTGAACAAAAATACCCCTGGGCATAACTAGAAACCTTTAGGGTAGAGCATTTTGTGGTCAAAGCACCAGGAAATTTCTTATTACCCAGCCCAATATTTTTCTTCTGCCCATGGAATTTAACTTGAACGTTTTTAATTTATAACACCTGAGTTTCACTTCGTGTTACAAACTCACTTCATTGGAATACTTACAATTTTTGCTCAGAATGGCTCCCCCCGCCCCTTAATTTGGTTTGGTTAAATCCCTTTCTCAAAAATTAGCCCCTTTATATCAATTATGCATTGACAACTCAAAACATGAAAATTGGAAAATAATTTTTTTTGGTGGTTGTGGTATTTGCTTTTTGGTTGAAACTTGAAACCATCAACCAAAGAATTTCAATTCTTAGACATTAAAATTTTCTTGCATTGTGCAAAATTTTTTTTTTGCATGATCAAGTTTCCATTTGCATACATCAAAGTCAAGGAGCTCCAAGCAACATGCCATTACATCCTCAACTAGATTACTACATAAGTTAGAAAGAACAATCAAACAAATGAGTTCAATTTGAAATAAAATTTGTTGGCATTGACAAATTAGACCAAACTTTCTTAAGCACTCCGGGACTAGTTAAGCTCACACCCAACATCCCAAAACATGGCAAAAAAAACCAAATCTTTTTTGAAATTTTCGTGCAAAAAACTTTCAAGTTGATGGGAAGGTGTATGAATTACTGAATAGTATCCAATCAAGAAAAATAATTAATGCCTTTTCTCCAAAAAAGACAGCTTGTTGCAAAAATTTTGAAGACCCATTTCCTTGATTCTCAAAGGCTCAAGTTTCGCTGCTTCTGTAAAACATGGAGCATGATGAAAACCTTCATTAATATCACCAATTTGATGTTGGTCTCTCATGACTCAGCTTTTCTTTCAAGTCACCCATTCCTGCATAGTTAAGCAAGAAGTTCAAGAAGTGCAAGAAGTTTCATGAGTAAGCAGAAAATTGAAATTGTGTCCTTGTAATGCTACATTTTAACTATTTAAAAAAAAACACACACACACAATGGAAACACAGAACCCACTTCCATGCTAACAGGCAAAAGCTGCAACACTTCACAACTGCAACAGGAATCAAAATGTCATTTGAGGTATCAAAACATCTTCAAATAGAGTAATCTTCGAATTATTAGAAAGGTCTGAATGCAAGCTAAAAAAAACTACAAGATCCAAACTTGTGATCTGCAAGTAAGTACCCAGCAGGAGATAATCTCACCTTTGAAGTCCTTTCTTTGCTTCTGCGAAAGTGGGTGTGCAAACCCAAAAAAAACTATCTTCAAAGATACAAGTTGTCATGAATCTTGAAGCACCAGAAAACAGGATGGAAAGGTTTGTCAGCACTCCCACCCATTTGTCCATTTTCCTTCTGAAATTCCTCCCAGGTCGAAAGACTCTTAAGAAACTCTCGATGAAGTACTCATTGTATGTACATTCAAAGCAAAATGAAAACCCCAAAGATCGTAAAAAATAATAGAGATATCCGTAAAGTCAGCAACAGGCAGCACCAGTATGAGTTTGGTCATACACGGTGAGATTCAAAAAAATCCTTCAAAAAAGTACATTAGCATTCAAGGGTAGGGTGAAACTCAGAAAACCATCAACTTTGATGTTTCCTCAGTTTCACCCCCCTGTCTTTCTTTTTTCCTGAGCAGCTCTCCTGTTGCTACATAGATTTTCACTGCTCCTACCTGTACAGCTACTATAATTCCTCTCGAACCTTGTGCATTAAATGTTGAGTTTCAGCATGGCGTACTGAGTTTCAGCATTTTATACTGATATTTAATAAAATCTCCTTACTTTACCAATACCACTAAAAGAGGGGTTAGGGGGTGAAAGGAGGCCCAAAGACAGGGTGAAGACAGGGGGTGACTTTACGGATTTCTCTAATATATATGATACAATTAGTGATGCCACCTACTGGATGTATGGAAAATTTTCTGCAGCATTTTCTGCAAGATTGGTTTGAAAACCCAGGGAGCAAACCAAACTTAACAATAGTGAAGCTCAGGAGGTCCTGAGATGTTCTTACTGGTCACCTGCCCAGGACCTGAGGTGCCCATCCTCAAAATGGAAATGCTCACAGAAAATAGTTTGTTAGTATGTTTTTGTTAATTGTAGTATATATCACAAGTTTGCATTTTACAATAGATTTTTTCTTTCACATTTTTATTGTGGGTCAATAATAATATTTTGGCTATTTATGAAGAAAATTTTTCAGGAAAAAAATTGAACTTTTTTTCCAGAAAAATATTCTCCACTTTTGTGAAATCAATAAATTGGAGGGAGAAAAAAAACAAAGAATTTGATGATATGTCAAAATAATCATGTTACATCAAAATAAAATTAGTTTGTAACATCTGTTTTCAATTGTAAGATATTATATCACAAGTTTGCATTTTATAGTAAGTTTTTTTTTAAAAAGAATTTTATGTTTTGAGATTACTGAATTTGAGACATCAAAATTGTGGGTCCATTGGATCTAGTGGTTTTTTTTTTTTTGCCAATTTTGTGATGTAGCTACACTGGCCATCATCCACAAGAGGAATTACTCGAAATCTGGCAACTATGATGGATTTTTTTTATCACAAATGTTCTTTGTATGAGTCAATATGATTTTTTAAAGCACATTTCCACATTTTGGATGTTGCACATGGGTGTGTCAAAATTTACAGTGTTTGATTCAATTAGGTGAATTGGTGAATATTTTTGCCTCATGGAGGATGTTGGGAAGATGGAACGGGATATATGCACATATGTTGGTATTTATTTATTTGGAACCTTAAAATGCATGTGGGGTTTGACAACCATAGTTTTGGAAAAAATGACCATTAAAAAATTGGGCAGCTTATTATAAACAATTCATAGATAATTTTGGTTTAACAAAATCCCACTCCCATAGAACAAACGAACATAGGAAAAAAAATTTCCTGGACTAAGTTGATCCAATTGACTCTATAATACAAGTGCCCAAACAGTACATTCTATCTAGCTACAAATCTCAATTTTAAAAAAAAAAATCATACTGGGAAACCAGTTATGGCTTTTTTTTTTTTTTTTAATAATTTTTTCAAATACTTAGGAATAAAAATTTTCAAATTTTATAACTTTCAAAATTCTACTACCAAATTCATAAATTTTTAATGCAGATTTCATTAAAGTTTGCCATACATAGTGGTGGGAACTTGATGGCATGGGAGCAAACAAAAATTTCAGTGATCTTTTAAGCTGAAATGTGAGAAATTTGCAAGAGCAAAGCACAAAATTACAGCATACAAAGTTGCACCAAACACGAAGGTGTTAGAAATAATCATAAACGAGTTTCAAGGAATTCCTTGCCATAACATCATGTACCTCCAGTGTTGAAGCCACGAGAAGCTGCTGCAATCAGAAATTTAAGAGAAGACAAGGTGAGAGAGAAAGAAAGAGTACCTCCTCAATCTCAATGACATTGGATGCATGAGAATCAATCAAAGACAGTTTGCTTTGTAAGCTCAAATTTGAGAGTTCCAGCTCCATTTGCACTCTACATGTATAAACTTCCTCCCATATATATACTAGTAGCTTTATACATGGAACACTGATAATAATGTCACACTTGAGAAGCTCCTCAAAATTGACTTCAGAAGTTTGACATAACCTTCTTTACCTTCTCAAAAGGGCAGGGACAATAAAATAAATGTGTGATGTCATTGATCACCATGACCCATTTTCATGTGTTGAAGAAACACCATGCCATAATAACCAATGGTAGCTACCATATAGGAAGCAAAAGATAAAGCATCTCATGTGCTCATTGCTAGACAACTGATGAAGTCTCCTAAAAACCTCCAACCAAATGTGGCTACTATTTCAGCTCCAACATAAAAAGCAAAGTTGATGATGTAAAACCATATTAATCCCAGACACTTAACACCAAAGTTGGCAATTGGCACAATACATTCATACCTTTCAGATTTTCTTTTTTTTTTGTGCATTGAAGATCAGGACACAGATGAAGAGCAGATGAATTGTTTTAGCCAAATTAGCATTGATTGAAGATTAGGATCAGCAATTAAATAATAAGTAACTAACTTATTGGTGTGTGTGTGTGTGCCTAATTGAGCCAAAAAGAAAAATGGCAATTGATTGCAACTCCTGCTTAAACTGCAGCATTATAAACAGGCTTAGCCTACATGAAAACTCATCATCAATCCTCATCTCAATGCACCTCAAATCCTTTCTCTCTCTCTCTCTCTCTCTCTCTCTCTCTCTCTCTCTCTAAGCTTGAAAAATCTATGGGCAGATCAATTCTAGGGTTGCCTAGAATTGCACAAGAATTCCACAAGAACAGGGGAAAAAAATACAAGAATAATGAATGACACCAGAAGTCGTTCAGAAATCCCCTTGTTTTTCTGAGATTTCTTTTTTCTTGATGATAAAGTTGTGTCTCTTTTCGTCAGGCGCTGGATAAGGCGAAGATCAACTGCGTGGTTCACTACTGCGGTGTGTGTGGGTTTGTGAGTCTCTCTCTCTCTCTTCTCTGTGCTGCTTCTTCTGCGCATCATCTTGTTTGTTTTTCTCTCTGGAATGCGGAGTTGCTTTGCTTTTTGAGAGTGCCGTGCTCTTGGGATTCGGTTGCTGTCCGGACGAAGCGTGGCGTTTGTTCGTGCGCAACCTCTATGGCTTCCTCCATGGCGCACTCTGCTGCTGCTCTGGTAAGTTTACGCAATTGCGGCTATGAGAGCCTTTTGCACTTTGCAATTGTAGCTGGAGAAAAGAGAAGAAGACTGTTTGCTGTTTTGCTCATCACTTCGTGTGTGATTTGTGTTTCTGAGAGATCTTCCACCAGTTACACGCCAGTACTACATCATCAACAACACCTAGAAACTGCAGTGCGGTAGCCAGAGGAGCAAGGAGAGGAGGAACTTCTGTTCACATTTGGTCTCCTCCTCCGCCAACAACTACATCAACAAGAGCAGCGGCGGCGTCGTCGTCGTTGCAAGCTGGTTCTGCCATCCAGAAACTGACAACTACAACAACAGCAAGTGGTCTTGTCCAGGCTGCTGCGAGGAGCCAAGGTAAGGATCTTCTTTCAAATGGCTGCTCTTTGTGATCTTTGTGTGCAGAGGACACCAGACCAGTGAGCATTGCCTTTCTCAGTTGTTGATGGTGGAAAGACTTGGCAACAGTCTCTCTTGTTGGCAGACATGGTGTTGTCTTTCTTCTCCTTCTCCTTCTTCTCGTTTGGCATCGAGCGGATTTTTCTGGGAGTCTTTTTGTTGGTGGCATGGTTGTGCTCACACTGAAGATGATGGAATCTGTTTGTAGATTTGGGTGATGACACAAGATTGGCGACAGATTGTGCTGCTGATCATTCTGCACAAACTTCAAATACTGCTGCTGAGGTACCAAAAAAAAAAACCATGTGTTCCTGGAGTTCTGTTCATTTGGTAGCACAAATTCTCCAGAGTTTCTCAATGAAGCTTAGCACAAGAAAAGATGTTGGCTGTTTGTGTCTATCCAGTGGTTTTTCTTTGTGGTCCTGCTTGAGCAAAGAAAACTCCAATGAGCAGTCAATTATGTTCACAAAACTACCATGAGTAGCTCATTATGTTCACAAAACTCCCATGAGCAGCTCATTATGTTCACAAAACTCGCATGAACAGCTCATTATGTTTTAAAGAGCAGCAGCTGATTATGTTCACAGAACTCCCATGTGCAGGTGATGATGTTCACAGGAAAGTTATTGACTATATCTGTTGCTGCCAATATCATGGAAAGCTTTTTTTAGGTTTATCAGATTTGATCTGTTGTTGATGGTGATTTTGGCAGGAAATGATGAGCACAAGGACACGCCGGCAGATGCTATGCTCAGTATGTGCTGGTGTAGGTACAGCAGTGGTTACAGCAGCAGCAGCATCATCAGGGGATCAAGCTCAAGCTGTGGAAGGAGTGGGTGCTGTGTGTAGGAATTGTCAGGGAGCTGGTGCTGTTACTTGTAAGTTCCACTTTCTCTTTGTGTCTAGTGGGTATTGCCTGCAAATGTCCACCTCCCAACCTCACTATGGTTATGACAAGCCTCTTCTTCCATGTAAAACATGTTCACAGAATGCAGCACGAAATTCCAGGAGTTTGCATTGAAACTGTGAAGAAGCTCTCACGTGGACTACAATGTCTCAGTTAGGAATTTTTTCACTAGTTTTCCAAGCAGTTTCTCGACCAGCTATGAATGGCTTCAAATTGGGTGCAGGTGACATGTGTGGTGGGACGGGGAAATGGAAAGCACTCAACAGGAAGCGACCCAAAGATGTCTATGAGTTCACAGAATGCCCTAATTGCTATGGTAAACTCTCTTTCCTTCCACTGATTCTCTCATGACAGTCACAGACATGAAAGGCAACATATGACTTTGGTAATGCCAGAGAGGAATTGATTTTGAGTGTGCAAAGTTCACATGGCATCTTGAACCCATACATCACCTACTTGTGGATGTTGTCAAATGTCTGCTTGTTATTCCCTTGTTTTTTGGTTCTTCTTTTTTCCGATGTGGCGGATTAAGTGTTTGAGAGGATGCAGGGCGTGGAAAGCTGGTGTGCCCTGTATGCTTAGGAACAGGCGAAGCCAACAACAAGGGCTTATTACGCAGGCCTGATTCCAAGCCATTACTGGACAAGATGTATCATGGTCGCATCCTACCCAGTATGTGATAACAGTTTTTGTAGTTCTTCACTGTTGCTACAATTTTGTAGGAGTCTATTTCCTGTAATTCTTTTTAACAAGGGTCCTTATTATCTCTTGAGGGTGACTCAAAGATTGAGTCCAAAGACCTCCTGAACGTGTGATTTACTTATAATAGCCACATTATTACTCTTCAGCCGTTTGCTCTTCTTGGGTTTAACCACACTTGAAATCAGTTTGAAACTTGAAATTAAGTATTTTTGCATTTGCGAGTGTATTTGGGGCTACTTGAGTAATCAAGTTAGATGCAAGATTTGAACCACCCATTGACATGGGTGTTGTGACAAGGCTTTTTACTGCATTCAAGGAAGATATGATGAACATTCAAGTCCATTATCAAATCAGGAGTTTCTCTCTTTTGTTGTATTCTTGGAACTTGAACTCTTGAAACTTCATTCATACATGGAGTTCTTGAGAAGCCTGATATTCATAATGGGATTGTCCAATGATTTGCAAGCATTGACATGACAAATAAGTAGGTAAGGTGTGACCATTTGTTCATTCTAGCCCATGAATCCTTGATGCAAAAAATGTGGATATTGCATTCAGAGCACAAAAGCATGTATTTGCAGTTATTCCCGCTTGGTCTTTGTTCTTCCCTGCTGTCCTTTTCTGTGAGTTTTGTCTATCCTGTTGAGTCTTTCTGTTTTTTGTTATCTCATGTTGTTTGTTGCAAGCCAGTAGCATGGCTGAGTCCTCCCCTTGCTTTCTGGATTCGCAGCAGAAACTGGGTACTCAGGTTAGTGTTTTCACTGGCCTTTACCCACTGTAGGGAGCTGATGAAGGCAGTCGGGAAGCTGGGATAGAGAAATCACTATAATCTGTGCTACTGTCGACGGTCGCTGGACAGGTGTGAGACTGGCACTGTTGTTCATACCGCTTTAGTGTTTTATTTTGCTTTTTGTTCTTTTTTGTTGTTTTTTTGTTTCTTGGACCTTTGTTCTCTGATTTGTCTTAACTTTGGAATTTTCTGTGGCTTGTTGAAGAAGTGTTAATCTTGCTTCTATTTTTCTTAATTGTTGGAATGAAGATTTCTCACTTCTTATGAGAGATATTTGACAACACTTGCATTTCAGAACATGCATTGTTTATTAGGTTAAAGATAAGGGGGGAAACATAATACAATAACCACATTATATTTTTATCATCACCTTCAAAATCTTCAACACTTGGTCAAAGAAATACCATTAAATGCTTAAATATCAAGCAATCCTCAAATATATCAAGGCATTACATGATTATATCATTCACTAAGACTTTTCTTAAAGCAATAAATATCAATATCACTTAATACTCACACATTCCATTTGTGACAAAAGCTTAAGCAGTATAAATGTAAAGCTTCAAAATTGTGGAAGTAAAACACAAAATGAAGTTTTGGGCTATCTCCTCTCATCTCCATGCACTCCCATGTTTTTCAAGACCCAAACCTGCACTAAGAGGAGCTCACTATGAGTGTCCAGTGGAGAATTGTTTTCCTCCCATCTACTGCCAAATCTCCAGGGCAAAATTTTCCTGTACATGCTCAATATCTAACACTGCACTGCGAACCATTGTTGGTATATCATATAGGCTTGCACCTGGTATCAATACTTGGTATGACCGGAGGCAATAGCAGAGCCTGGTAGGGAATTGAGGTAATACCAGTCTTATACTAGTTTTCTACCAGTTTCAATACCAGATTGACTTATACCTGAGAACAAGACCAGGTTGGTACAAAGATGTAGGGGAAGGCACCGCCGCCTGTGCCTTGCACCCCGTGAACCAAGGGCAGAAGGCACTGACAGCAATGCCTTCCCCTGCATAACAACTGATGGTCCAGATTGCCTTTTGTGCCCCTGCCATAGAAGCTTACATGGAAGATCCTGCCAAGAGGGAGAAGGAAATTGCACTGTGTAAGGTGCCCTCAAGTTACAGTGTTCCTCCCGGGATGTTCTTATGTTCCAAAGAGGGCCCACTACCAGTAACACGCTAGTATGAGAAATTCAAAAAGTACCCAATACCAGGACCTGGTAGGTATGTTCAACACTGGTTAGTACCGTAACCTGGATTGACCACCACAAGGATTTTGAAGTGGCCACAAAGGATTCAATTCATGTATCAACAAATTGAAAATGAAAATGAGAAAAAGCCAGGATAGGGGGTTGTGACCCTAAACTTTGCAGAAGGTAAAATGTCTGTACATAGCAACAAATGTGCTCACATTAACATCTATCTTACAGCCAACAAAATTGTCAACCCGCTTCTTATCATATGTGGGCGGGTTGTAGTTCATGAAGGGTGATCAAGAGGGAACAAACAGTCACTACTACTACCCACTGCAGTACTACCCACCTACTCTATTTTCGGGTAGGACTTCCACAGCAGTTGGTAGGTTTTGATTACTTGACAGCCCATCTAAATATAATATCATCTCATCCGAGGAAGAAGACGAAGTACAATCAAATCTTTTCTTGAGCATGGGTAAGAGCTGGTAATCTGCATCAACTGCAGGCATAATACTGAAGGACCCATCACTTACAGCTTGATCAATCATGCCCTCTCTACTTTTCAGTCCTTCTCTTGTTGCTAGTGGTGGCATCTTTACAACTGTATCCTCCCAGATGATGACCACCTTCTGCAGACCGTCATCCAATGTTTGACCTGCTGTGGATGGCAGTGATGATGTTGGAGATGAATCAAGTAAGGAAGATGCCTTGGACAAACTCAGTGATTCTTGCACTGGGTTATCACTCAGTTGATTTGTTGTGTTCATATCCCTAGAGTCTTGCTGCATGGTTTGATTGGTGTCACTTTCACAGAAAACTGCCAGAGCTTCACCTCCTTGAACATTCTTCTGATCTGAGTAGTGCTGCTCCTCTTTGTCCATTTTGTTCTTGTTTTTCTTGTTTTGCTTCTGTTTTTGCTTAGGGTTGCCAAGCATCAAACAGATAAGGTTTTCGGAGCCAGAAGGGGTTAAGGTTTCTGGTTCTGAGAGTGATGATGATGCATGGGGGGGCTTCTTCACATCAGTTTCTGCTAGCAATTTACTACTACTACTCTGGTGCACAGTGACTGGCAATGCCTCGCCATCTATTATATGTCCGTCCTCAGAAAGTTTTCCAATGTAGCACAGATCAGTCCGCACAGGGGATGCATGAGCCTGTGCTGATGAGTGGCGTCTCAGTTTGTTCATGGCGTCAGCTACCCATCGGGCACTTTTGACCTGCAGACAGGGGAGCTTAGTGCCAATGCACAGACTAACAATACTAAACAGAGATACAATTACCTCATTCTTAAGAATATAGGATATCAGGAGGCTAAAAGAAGTATACAAGTGCCTTTTAAGTACCTTCCGATTGTAGCGGGTGGTTGCCACCACCACTTTTGTTCTGTACACATCATCATCCTCTTGCTTGGGCGGTGAGCTTTCCTTTTCTATTTGCCTGTATAGCCAGACAAAAGCATCTCATGTAAGCTGAAACGCAATATATGACAAATGTGCCACTTTGACAGTGCATATTTATGAAATTGCAAAGAAATCTCCAAGACAGGGATTTCAAGATAACACAACAATGAACTCAGTCATAACCTTATGAGAGTTGCTCACTAAGTCTCAGAGATGCTCAGAAAAGTCTCAGACCATCACCTTCATGACTAACAATAGCAGTAACAGGCTGCCATGAACTACCCACAAGTGCAACTAAGCTGAAGGCAACAGAGGCCTACATAGAGGGAAGTGGTTGAGGGCCTCCTGCATGGTGAACATATGGGGCTTGGGTACACTTCCCTTTGCCTTTGATTGCTTGTTCAAATATCAAAACATGCAAAAGGAAAGTGAGGAAGATTGGAGCAACACCTGTCATGTTGGAACCCATTGCACTGATGCTGGAGCAGTTCATTTTTTAAGCCATCCTCTTCAATACATGGAGTGCTTCCTGGGACATCATCAAAACCAAGCTTACTGAATTTCTTATCACCATATGTCACCACCTGTTCAAGGACCTTCTGTACATGCTCATCATACATTACCAAGTCCAACAGTTCTCAACTAGGGGCAACTGTTGTGCTCACTAATGAGGGGGAATCCAAAATTGCAGTGCTAGCAGAGAAGGACTGGACACCTTGCTGCTCATCGTCTCCTACATCCGGTTCTGAAAATTTACCACTTTGTGTGCGAGATGATCCAATTTCTGTCCCTTGCACCTCATCAGAGACCTTTCCAGCCACAAACTGCATTGCTCCAACACGTGCAGTTGTGCTTCGTGTAACCCTTGCACTCTTTAGCAGCCCTCCTTTCAGCATTGCAAGTTGTTGTGCTTCATTGCCACATACCTTAGCTTCCTCATCTGTGCAGACAACAGCACACTTTGTTATCACCGGCTAAAACATCAGAACAGGTTTCAGAGGGGGGGAACTGCAGATTATGCAGTCCAAATAGCTGCCTTTCCTTAATGAACATGGCCTTAGCTCCAACATACTTTGGGACTATTTCAGGCTACAAATGTGCTGGTACATTGATCAGACTCTGGGTGATCCTGACTCTGCAGTAAAGGTGGAGACAGAGTTTCTTGCAATAACAGTAGATGTAACAATACCATAACAGACACAGACCTGCAATAGGAGGATGTGCTTGCAATCCTGGCAAGGACTTATGCAATAGAGATGTTCCTGGGAATGCCATGAGGTTCAACTCAATAAGTGTCTGTCTTGGAAAGGTATCCATAGGCTTAAAACCGAATGCCCCTGTCCAGGTATCTAGCAATTCAGGAACTGCTGGTAGTGCCAATGTCTTAACACCCACCATTTGCAACATCTGCACAGAGAAGACGACCAACATCATCCAAACCACACAAGCTGAAAGATTACTTATTCTACTTGACCCAAAGTGTGCATCTTGTGTGCACAAATCTCTAATCAAAAGTGATGGAGAGCAGAGTCCGAAAGACCCAACTCTGAATCAGTTGGAAGAACAGAGCATGCCGACATACCCAAAAAGAATCAGTTGGGTGGGAGCAGAACAGAAACCAAAAAGCACATACCTGCTCAATAGCATGCAAAAGACGGCGACACATGCCTTGGCGCCGATATTGAAACCTAGTACCAATCAATGGCATCTCTGCCAACACAGCTCCATGGACCCTGCATATGCAGCACATCATTGGAAATGTTACGTATCAGGGAAATACCAAGACCTAGGCACTTCAAGGGGCAACCTGAAATTAGTCCCAGTTCACCAATCAACCAAGGAAGGAGGGGAAAGGACTAACCTTATTGCTGCCACAGATATAAGCTCATCTCCTTTTTCCAGAATCATGGTGTAGAAACCATGGTAGTTCAGCCTATTGATATCTGACCTGTTTGCAAACTGACATGCAGAAGTTACCCAACCAGATTGGCTACTACTCCAGCCTGAGATCAATCCAGTGAAGCTCACTCTTGTGGTCACCAAAACAGTGCCAATGCAAAACAAAAAGATGTTTTGATAACAGAGAATGGCCATGAGGATGAGTCAGCCATTAATGGAATGATGACCTAAATCTTCACAAGTCCCAAACTTCAGAAAAACGAACCACATCTGCTACAATCAAATACCTCCCACCTGAATGGTATCCACAAAAATGCAAAGTTCTCATGCAGATGTATGATTTTGGACTTACCCTCGATTGTAAAGAGCATGGGCAATGACATCTACTTTGGTGCGTGGGTCAATCATGGGTCTGAAGCATTCTTGCATCACACTTAGAGCAATAGACAACTTGATGTTCTGTTCAGCCAGCAGCTCCTTGTCAACTTCTGTTTTTGGATCTGGATCTTCATCTTGAGAGCGCAGCAATGTCCACGAGAATCCCTCACCCAGAAAATTGTTGGTGCCCACCAGACCTCGCAAGCCCTTGTAGATCTGTGATTCCACAAACATCTTGTCAATCTTACAGTCAAATTGATCACCCTGAAGTACACACACTATCTTCTTCATCAATGCTCCAAGTATCAGCCAACAGAAAGATAAAAGGTGTGGAACCTGAAAGCTTACCCTCTCACAGGAATTGCCACAAAACCAGCTGTTCTGTGGCCATTGCTCCATTTTTGGCATGCCCCTTGCATACAAGCACTTCACATGGACTGAAACCCACAGACCCAAAACACCCAGCTGCGTTACTGACATACTTATTGCAGGTGACAATTTGCCATGCTTGGTTACAATAGTCTTTATCAGCTTGATTAGTGCTAGTGGACACTTGATCAAGCAAGTCAGCAAAAGAAGTTGCATCCAACACACAGTGATCAACCATATGTCAAGCAAGCAAAGCAAGCTCAACTGGGAGTGATTGATTGATGATCACTGCTTCTAAGTTTCAACTCACATTCACGTTCACACTGATCACAAAACAGCACCGACATTTCATCAAAGGTATCATGACTCCCATTGAACTGACTCCCTCCACATATGGCACAGCGGCAGTTTGGACAGTACCAATCCTCTTCAGGTACAACCTGCAACAACAACATCAAACACCCATCACTCAAATGTCAAGAAACAAACTTCCCACACAGGGGAAAAAAAACCCCACCAGAAATATTGTTCAGCAATCACAGTTGCTAGCACATGGCTTTGAATTGACCAAGAATGCAAGAATCAAATTGCACAAGAATGGAGATCTCAGGGCACACAGTATATCACCATCAATCCCATACACTTGAGATGGAATGTTGATGGACAATGATCGCAGCAGATGAGCATCCCGCCATCACCACACACACCACATGTGTCATCATTCACATCCAAAACACTGTCCTTCACTACCTGCAAGTTCCCTCGTCTATTTCCTTTGTGAAAAGAAGATGGACTCATTTTCACAGATGACATTTGCTTCTTGAGTGCTTCCATTTGTAATGCAGCAATGGACCTGCCATCTTCTACAAAAATGTTTGCACAAGGACGATGCAATTTGCTCCCGCAATGAGTCTCAAAAGTGGACAGAGTGACCACATCATTACAGCACCCACACAAAACTCCTTCAGGCATTACCCAGCCACCAACCCCAAGCTCTTTTCTGCGATACATATAACGCAGCTTTTGATCCTTGTGCAACACACCTGCCTCTATCAACCATGAGAGAGTATTCTTCTTGGTATACAAGTTTTTCCCATCATCCAACACTGGATCTTCAGGCTGTGATAGGAGAACCTCCATGCGACAACCACCACGAGCTCCCTTTTGCTTCCGTCGTCTTTCATAAACAGAAGAAGAAGAAGCACCACCCTTGCGTACACTCTTTTTCCCCCCCATCCCTTCCTCATGGGTCAGACATGATGATGAGCCTGCCAAAGTTGCTGTTGCTGCTTCTTCAGAAGCAGCAGAGCTCCATCGATTTTTCTTACTTCTGTGCTCCATCTCCAAGCTGCTGCTGCTGCAGTTATGAATTGATACTCGTTTCCTGCAACTCTTTTCCATAGTAGTTGTCAAAACCATCCCGTCTCCTCTACTCTCCTCAATCAATTCCACAACTTCAGACTCTTTTCTTCTCACAGCTTTACATTGCCGATTCCTAAGCACCATCACATTTCTGACATTCTCTGACTGATTTCCCTCTTGAGATTTAGGAGCAGGAGAAGGAGCAGCAGTAGGGGGAGGAGCAGGAGGAGCAGGAGCAGGAGCAGCAGCAGGAGGAGGAGCAGGAGACTCCTTGCCATTAGCAACCCTACACTTTCTAACTTGAGCTTTGTGCTCAATCAACAGCATTTCCAGAGTTTCATCATCAGTTTGTCCTTCTTTGCCATGCATAGAAGAGCTCATCTGCTGCTGCAGCTGCTCAGTCCTTGCAGATTCATCTTCTCCACCAGAACATGGGGGTGCAATGACTTTCACCATCGCTGTCACACACTTTGGTGATGCTCCAGAGGTGTTTCCTCTGCTTTCAGGATTTGCAACCCGTTGCTGTTCATGACTTCTCAAAGACATTGCAATTTCCGCCATCTTGAAATCCTGATGGCTGTCGATGGCAGCCTCAGGAGTCTCTCTCCCTTTGGAAACTCTGGATTTCTTGGCTTGAGGATGATGCTCAATGGCCTGTGGTAGAAGAGAAAGATGTGCTTCTTCTTCTTCTTCTTCTTCAGTGTTGTGATTGCTTTTCCCATTGCAGGACAAGGTTGTTGGTGGCTTGCTCTCTGTTGCTGTCATCAACTTGGCAGCGGGTTTCTCCTTGGTGGTCCCTGCCAGAAGCTGCTGCATTGGGTGGCAGTCACTGTTTTGCTCCTCCTTGGGTGGAGAACAAGAATCATCATCAACACCACCAGCTACAATTGCAACTTCTTCCACCTGTGCAGAAGGTTCAAGTCCTCGCAAAAGATTCGATATGCAGTATGTGGGAATAGAAGAAGAATCAGGGGAGGAGGCAGGGAGTGCACCCATTCTTCCATTAGGGAGGCACCCATGCTTCCTTTTCAGTCTTTCCAGTCTCTGGCTTGCCAGACCAGACCTGCATTTCTCTCCTTCTTTTGCCGCCACCCCCGCAGGGCTACCAACATCATCTGTGAGTGCAAAGAATGGAAGTTTCTTGTCAAAATTGAGTTTTTTCACTGCAAACTCAGGTCCTTTCTTGAAGGCACTGGGATCTTGGAGTTCGAGAAGCTCAGCACGACCTTTGAAACTCCAATTGCCGGTATCCTCATCCCATTCCTGACGTAGCCGCAAATCCTTGACCAAACACATCTCTTGTCCTCCTTCATCAGGGAAGTAAACCACGGCTTTGGCTCCAGCTCTTTCTGACAAGATATCCTCCACCAGAATACCCTCCCACCATGCATCCTTCCAGAACACATCCACCCACAAACCCTTGCTCCAGCTGGCTTTTCCAAGGCTGGAGAGGACTGGAGGTTGGGGCCGCAAGAGGATCCGGGTTCTCTTGCTGCTGGGGGGAGTCTTGCTGAATTGCCTAGAGGATGCCCGCAAGCCGTCCACTCCTCTGCCCACAGATATCATCTCCTTCAGCTTCCTTCCACTGCCATCGTCGCTCACAAGCTCCTCGTATTCCACTACCCTTGTTCCTGGCTTCACTGCTGTCACAACCGCTGGATGCCATGACCCTCGCAACCCTTTCTCAGTCATGCGCACCTGCCAAAAGCAAACCAAAGCATAGCCAGCCCCCCATCCATCCACCCACAACAACAGAAGAAGAAGAACATCTTCTCCGCTCAGAACCAACCCTTTCCTTCTTTCTTGCTTGTTCTCGAAAGCCATTCTTGCAAAACGAAACAAACCCTTTTTTCTTTTCTTCCCCATTCCCATCACCAAAGCTTTCAGCTTCACACCAGATTGCTGCAGAAGAAGACTCTCACACACTTACCTCGACACGTGCACCTTCTGCAAGCTTCTTCTCTCCATTGCCGACGACATAGCCTCCTCCTCCTGTAATCCCCATTTTGTCTTCATACCACAAAATCCTTGAATCCTTCGTCCTTCTTGCTGCTGCTGCTTCCAGGTTCTTGTTGCTGTTCTTCTTCTCCTCCTCTTCTCCCCACCCACAAGCTCCGCCTCCTCATCACCATTACCATCATCCCCACCACCACCACTACCAACAAAAACAACCCCCCCCAAAACAGAACTCAAATTGCGTGTTTCTTGCGGCCGGGAAGCGCCATCTTCAAAACTGGGAGCCAACCCAATACACAAAAAGACTTCCTCAAACCCATTTTTATCATCTCCAGGATACACACAACAAGCTCTCGGCTAAGCCCTTTCCCCAGCAGGGCAGAATCAAACAAGACCAAAACCACCCAAAAAGCTACTGCATTGCACCAAAAAACTCAACAACTTCCTTCTCCTTGAGCAACTGATCTTCCTCTTTTTTTCTCCTCTTCCTGTTGCTGCTGCTGCTCGTCTTCTGGCATGATTCTTCTCCTTCTTCTTCTGCGACACAAAGAAAGCATCTTGGCTACGACGGCAGAGGGGACACAGAAGAGAGAAGAGGAAAACCCTCGTGGGGTTCGACGACGACAGATGACGACGGACGACGACGACGGCGACGGCGACGAGAAGAGGATGAAATCAGTGGATGTAGACTTCCCCCCCCCCGTTCCCCACCCACGATGTCTGTGGATGAAGACCGAGGCTTTCCCGTTTTTTTTCCTTTGTATTTTCTTCATCGTCTTCGTCCCGCCCTTCTTTTTGCAGCCTACCTAAGTAGGTTATTAGTTAGAAGCCCTGTATTTTAAATTTTAAAATTTAAATTTACTTATTTATTTATTCATGTTGATGTCAATTTTTTTGCGAAATTTAACCCAAAAAAATTTAGCAAAATTCCTCGAATTTACACTAGAAAAACAAAAAAATTGTAAAATTTTCCCAATTTCAAATATTAGGGAAATTTTGGCCCAAAAAAAACATTGGTTAATTGTAGCTACTTTCCTTCCTTCTTTCTTTCTTTCTTTTGTTTTTTCATTTTTCCTTTCTTTCTTTTTGGTTTGGATTTTCCTACCTAGCAATGATTCGTTTTTCTAACCCAATTTTCCTTCCCTCCTCCCCCCCCTCTCCCTCCTCTTTTGGTTTGTGTTTTCTTGCCCTTTTTCATTAGGCAATTTTATTCTCCCACCCTTTCCTATGCAATCCAATTGAACAACTCTACTCTAACATACAATCCAATGTACAAGTACAAAGGAAGATAGGTAGGGCACATACCTACCATCAAGTTGGGAATGAAACAACTTGCATTCCTCATACACAACGAGGTATTCCATACCCAATTCACCTTCATCTTACACACTTACTTACCTACTTTGATGCTCCATTGAGCTTTTAGTTTTTAGGGTTTTGTTGTGGGTCGCCTTTGTATACATACGTACATCAAGACTACCAACAAAGGTTTGGTACCTAAGTGAACAACAAGGTTACCACTTGAGTTGTTGTTGTTGTTGTTGTTGTGGTGGTGGTGTTCTCTTGTTGTTGCAATAGAATATTGCGAGGTTTTCGTGTTGCAAGGTTTTCATGTGTGTGTTTGTGTGTGTGTGTGTGTGTGTGTGTGTTTTTGCCCTTTTCTTCCAAATTCCCTTTTCTCATGCGCGATTGGATTACGTTTTTACAAGTAATCGCGGCTTGAAACGACGCCAAGTGTCAACACCACGTTGAGTCAACCATGTAGTCAACAACATCGAGTAAGTTAAGATCATTCTTGGTTACTTCCATTCCCCAACTTGTTTCGTAAGGTCAACCCCAACCCCATGGTTGTTGCATGGCGGGTGGGTTACCATGTAGGGTATAATAATAAGGCCCATCGAGCCCCCCCCCCGGCGTACACCCAAAAAGAAGTGTTTGCCCGAGGCGGAGCCAACGGGGTGCTTGTTTCCAGTGTTGGCCGGTTCGTCGGTTCTTGGAGAAATGCCTAGTTCCCATTGCTAAATTTTTCAAAGGATCCGTTTTTTTTTTTTTTTTTTTTTTTTTTTTTTTTCCCCAAAAAAAAATCTTTTTTTTTTTTTTTTTTTTTTTTTTTTTAAAATATTATTAATAAAAAATTAAAATTTTTTTATACTTTTAGTGTTTTAATTACGATGAGAAAGAATTTGATGATATAAATAT
>Ga0116227_10003826_pt1 | contig 33086 bp, 22 predicted proteins | sample S1TSphgellanicum_FD_89693 | JGI IMG/M metagenome (GOLD analysis project Ga0116227, IMG submission 89693) | Host-associated microbial communities from peat moss isolated from Minnesota, USA - S1T2_Fb - Sphagnum magellanicum MG | ecosystem: Host-associated > Plants > Peat moss > Unclassified... | reverse complement strand
TTTTTTTTGCAAGATTTTTTAAAGGAATTTTATGTTAATAGAAACATAATCATCTTATATTTGCATATGTTCTCAAATGTTTTTCAATAATTTGTAAATATTTTTGTAAAATCTTGCATTCTAGGTTGTAGGACAAGTTTTGGTGTTTTAGTTTATCATAAATTTATTTGGTTTATTTTGTTTCCATTTCAAAGTTGCATTCTCTTTTGAAAATTGAACATGGCCTAGTCTTTTGAAAATGAAAATATGATTAGTGAAAATGTATGTGAAGTGTTAAGAATGATGTAATGGAAGAAAAATGTATGCAAGAATGTGAAAAAACCCCAATCTTCAAACATAAAGTAGCCCAAATTTAGAAAGTGAAAAAAACAATGAAAGAAAACATAAGAAAATTGCATGTTAAAAAAAAATTGAAAATCACATGGTAGAAATTTTGTATGTTGTGTGTGTGTATGTTTTTTTTTTGTGTAAACCCTTTTCTAGTTTAGTGGAACTAATTGAAATTGATGCAAACTTTTGAAAGGAGTTAGAGGAAATCAAACATTTGAAAAGGATGAGACTTTGAAAATCCAGTTTACTATAGGAAAATTTGTGTAACATTTTCATCATTTTTTACATAAGTTTGTTTTTTTAAATGAATATAAATCTAAGATCTAAATTGTGAAAATTGAACATAAAAACCGATTGGTATCACATTGAAAATCACCTTGAGGATTGACTTGATTAAAATTTTAAAAATATAATACCCTAATATCCTAAGTTAAATTTTCTTTTTTCAAAAAACCATGTCGATTCTTTCAAGTGTTTCAAAGAATTGGAACCAGTGGTTCCCATAAAAAGGCAGAGAACCACCCAATGTGGTTCTAGCCCACTTTGGAATTGGACCTTGGGTCTAGTTCCACTTAAAACCATACTTGAAACTAGGGGTCAACTCCACATTTGGTTCCAAAATGCGGACTCAGTTCAATGTAACCGCTGGTTTCGATCCATCCAAGCAAGTAATTACACAACATTGGTATAAATGTGAGTGTTCACCTTGGCCATGTTTTGTTAATATTCAGAACATTGGCCCACGTCCAGGTTCTCCCCCTCTTTGGAACCGTTACCTTGAGTCTAGTTCCACTTAAAACCCTAGCATTGGGAAGGAGTCGGTTCCAAAATTGGCAACCAGTTCCAGGTTGGTTCCTCGAACTAGAACTGAAATTGCAATCCACCCCAAAGTAGGTAACCGCACAACATTGGTACCGATGTAAGTGCTCAACTCAGCCATGTGTTCCTTGAACAAAAGAAGTGAGTCACACAATTGATGCAAATTTGAAAATGATAACCCAACAAGTAGGGGCCCAGCCCTAAGAAGAGAGAGTTCTTTAGACAGAACCGAATACCAGCCCATTCACAAAGTCATCACACACTTTCATGAACACTTTTTGGTGTTACAGTTGCAAACAACCCTAAAATAGTAGTAACTCATGAGAAAATAGCAAACCCAGAATTGCACTTTTTAAAATTCCCAATATAAAAAGAGCAACCCATTCCAGCCTCTTGAACCCAAGAAATTGCTTGAAAAAAAGCCTGGCCAAAAAGGGTACCTAGAACCTCCCTGGTCCCACTTGTTAATCGTAGTCACAGGTCACACCATTTGTACTACACGCATTGGTGAATACTTTTGAACAAAGGTGTTTCAGCTTCTCTCAAAACATGGTGCTGAAAATTTAGATATCAAAAGAAACTTACATTCTACCACCCAACTTTGACATATCAAAAGAAGCTTACCTTATAGTTATCTGTAAAAGTAAGATAAACACAGCACCAGAACCCTGAGTTTGGTCATATACAAGGTGAGATTCACAACAAACCTGCGAAAGAAAGTACATTAGCATTCAACTGGGGGTGAAACTCAGAAAACCATCAATTTTAGTGGTAAACTGAGTTTCATCCTGTCTTTCCTTTTTCCTGAGCGCCTCCACTGCTGCTACATATATTTTCACTGCTCCTACTTAATACAACTACTATAATTACTCTCGAACCTTGTGCATTAAATGCTGAGTTTCAGTGTACTGAGTTGCAGCATTTCATACTGTGATTTAATATAATGCCTTCACTTTGTGGATACCACTGAAAGAGGGGATAGGGGGTGAAAGGAGGCCCAAAGACAGGGTGAAGACATGGTTACTTTTATGCATAACTCTATTGTACAACCCAACTTTGACATTAAAAAAGAAGTTTGCATTCTACAAACCAACTTTTGACATATTAAAAAAAGCTTACATCCTACAACCCAATTTTTGACATACTTTTTTCAGAGTGTAGTAAACATGAGACAGCTCAGGATCATCACCTACTTCATCTTCAATCTATGAAGAAGATATGAGGCCCGAGAGAAAACGTGATCAATGATATTAACTGACTATGTAAAGACTACGTAATGTAGAATCAAGTAGCGATGACACAATATCTGCCAAGATGTCCAATGCGCCCCGTTCAAAAGTAGATCCTTGACCTGGCCACAGCTCACTTTATCAAGTGGAGCTGATGTGTTTGTTGCAAATGCAATGTCATGCTCCTGACTTTCACAACCTAGTTTGCATTCCAATTAAGAATTCGTGTATGGCACACGGCATGATCTTGTAATCCAACTCAGGGTGGGCTGAGATGGGTTGGCAAAGCAAAGGATCACCAATCAACTGTACCACATGCAGTGCTTTGGATTTCTCTATCTACTCAGCTAGCAATTTTAACACGTTGCCATAAGGCATGTTACGTTGCTTGGGCCGTCACAATATATATAGATACACGTGTGCAAAAGCTCTCTCATCTCGTCCTCTCGTTTTGACAGGAATGCATGTTTTGGTGGTGTGTCGTGTGTATATACTTGGAATCTATATAAACTCTTTTTTTGTTTTGGGTTGTGCGAATGTTTATTTCTCCATTACATTTGACTTGGGTTATTCATCCTTGTGTCGGAAGTTGCATCACCTTGGTGTGTTTGTAACCCAACCAATCAACCCCATTAGGTGTGTCCGATATCCCTTGTTTGCCCCCACGGTAGCAAGCACACGAACACACATGAGGTCGTTAGGGATTGTTTTTGTCTTCATCATTTAAGAAATTGTAGATGGACATTGGGGTGATGAATTTCTTCCTTAAAAAATTTGGGGAATTTTATTGCATGCACGACTAATAATAAGCTAACAATATTTCTTGTAAGTTTGGGATGATAAATAAGACTTTGGGACATCAAAGGCACCCCAAAGACTCCCAATCTTCCATCACCTTAATTTTTTTCACGGACATTGAGTTTTGCTTTGCACTTTACTACAGCTTGCAAGTTTCTTTATTTCCAAGTCAGGTTATGGCACTCAAATTCATTTTCACTTCAACTTCCTTTGGACACTAGCAACCCGCACTCATAGCCGATTTGCTATATATTGAACTATGTATTGATGGTGTTGATAAGACTTAGGTCTACTTTCTCCTATTCTCCTCATTCCATTTGAATGTCCGTAGATGTTTTCACCATCACTACCTTTAATAAAAAAGAAATAAAACATTTGATAGGTAGATGTTGGTCATCAATCAAGATTTGCATAATATAAAGGTCTAAAATGGGTTATAAAAATGAAGGCAAAACGTTTAATTTTTTTTTGTCTTTGTTATGTTAATTGATAAACTCTTCTTTCTTGAGGTGAAATGGGTCTTTGTTGAACAAAAAACAAGATGTGAAATGGACATGATCGTCATTGTTTAAAAAGCTTCATAGTGTGCTATATTGGGAAAGGGCTAGCTATTCTCTTTTCCTTAGGCAAAAGCTTCATAGTGTGCTATATTGGGAAAGGGCTAGCTATTGTCTTTTCTTTAGGCTCTTGGGTAGAGGAACTCAAGCTACTACCACCATTGTTATACACCCCTACCCTCAAACCTACTGAGGAACTGGGGAAAAGGGCCTCCCTCCCCATCTCCAAATTTGGCTTTGTATACAACTTTATTGGCCACAATAGATCCCTTACCGACCCCAAAAAAGGTACAATGTCAACTTGCATGTATGGCTCTAGTGTTGTGGCCTTTTCCTAGATTTAAAACAAATAATGCTGAAGACTCCTTCCAAGGAGGGCCCACTATATTAACAATTTATTGCTACTTCTTGCTTTCATGAGCATCTCAAACAAATAAGGCACGGACCATGCTACACCCCATATTCTAGGGGGTATGATGTGCTCACAAGTTCAACCCACATCAAGGCTGACAACTTACTCATTACATTGAAAAGAGCACTTGTTTGCACCACAAAAGTTGATTCGGGTTCCATCTTTAAATGGATTTTAGTGTAGTGTATTGCCCTAGTAGTGTAGAGCATTACCTCTGGTGAAGTGTAGGGTAATGGTCTGGCAAGCAGGGCATTACACCACATGCGACCAAGGGACCAAACGGCGCCCCGTACATTGGGAGGACCCACCCTTGAGAAATTGCATTAGTTTAAATCAACTTCCCTCCCAACACCCTTGTCATTTTTGCAAGTAGGGTTAACTTTTGATCTTGAGCTCCAATGTTTGCTTTTTCATGAACTTGTCATTTTTTGCAGCTCTCACATTGCCCTAGAAGCATGTGATGTGTATATCACTGTTGTTGTTGTCGTTGTACCTAACCTGGTTTGGCACTAACTAATATGTTTTTGGAAGTGTTGAAGTTTTTGAAAAGTATCATCTGCCTGCCATGCCAAAAAGAAAATTAGATGCAATTAGAACATCTCCAGCTGTGCTCAGTATGTAAGTCCTGCACAAGAAATTCTCACATCCAAGTTTAGTTATTTACTTTTATTATTCTTCTTTTTGGCACGAATGAAAGAATCCATTGCAAAGAGAAGGATACAACATGGACAACAGCCCACCACCGAGTTATTTACTTTTTTTTGGAACCCTACTGAACAAACTAAAAGTGGGAGTGCAAAATGGATGGGAGACGACTACCCATAGCAAACCGCCTATCCCAATCATTATGATTGACCAATTAGAAATAGGGAGCAGCAGTCATATTACAATTATTGCACTACTCTTCTTTGGCAGGTGTTAGGCTTTTGCTGCTGGGCCATTTGCCAGCCTCACGAAACCTCTGCAAAAGTGCTGGGCCAAAACCATTTTGCTGAGCCAAACAGGCGTGCTTTAACTTTTCTCCATCCAATTTTAATTTGCAGGCTCACATGCTGAGCACTGAGCACTGGTGGACTTGATCTGCCTGCCAAACCACGCTAGGTATGGGTAGTGCCAATACTGTTTAATCAGTCAGTATTCATCTTCATGTAGATTATGGTCATTTTTCAAGCCCTTTTAACACTATCACACATAAACATGGGGGGGGGGGATCCTTACATTAACAAAACAATAATTTACCGTGTTTGACATTCTCGTTGCACAATTGAGAGAGCCTCTTTGCCTAGCATCGTTCTTGCTATTGCTCTTTCAATTGGAGTTGAGTCCATTTGCCGTGCTTTGTCCAAAGAGGTCACCCAAATTCCAACATGTCCAAGACTATTTTGGGCCAAGATTGTTGTTGAACTTGAGAGTTGTACAAATTGGGATGGGATCCATATGAATGCACCTTGGCTATGTTGGGGGCTATTTGTTGCACCACCCACTTCACTTTTTAAGATACAAACTCAGCCTAATTTTAGTCGACCAACACTTTTTTGGTCCCCTCTGCTGGCTCTTTTGTTAAGCCTTACATTCTCGTAGTAGTGGCCCGAATGTCCACATTCCCACTGCCAAAACCACTTTGATTGCACCTTCCTTAGTTACGAAGTATATATATTATGTATGTAATGTATATAGGAGACATTCCCAAAACATCACTAACTAACTAACTTTTTTTACCCTAGGGAATATCCCACAATACTCATGAACACTTTTGTAGCAGGGCCTCCCCCCCAATTTCTGTAACTAATACTCTTTAGAAACTAGTGTCGGGTGTTGAGGAATGAGTCTAAAGGTGCGTTCACACTTAGTGTTAAGGACTCTAGTGTTGAATCCATTAACACCATACTAGTCATTTAAGACTTAAACTTACTTTTCGTGAAGATTTTATGTTAAAAGAAGCTATTGCCCATTTAACTTGGGTGCCACCTAAGATGCCACCTAGATTTTCATTCAACATTGATTTAAGTAACATCAAGTGTGAATGCACCATAAGTATAAGTGACCACTAGGTATACTACTAACTAGCCCATCCAACCCATCCCATCTATGAATGATCTCTTTTGTCCCTTTTGCCACTTTCCCAGTGCCCCAAGTTTTTTTTTTGCCTCATATTCTGGCTCGAATTTGATCTAAAGTCAGAAAAGTGTACATTACTGGATTGGGTGCATGGATTGTGATGCAAGAATCTTTCATTGTTGTCCACCCAAGCCTTACTAACTAGGTTGTGGGGATTTTGAATGATCCAATGAGAGATGTCAACAGATCCCACTATCAACTCTGCAAAATCAAGTGTGGTGTAGGCTAATGGTGGTGGTGGGGTGTGGAAAAAAAACTTGGAACCCTTTTGTTGCACAAAAAACTGCAATCATACTCAGAAAAAGGAGATGCTTGCAGGAGGCTCAAGGAGGCGGGAGCCCCTAGTTTCATAGCTCAACTTTTTCAGTGTCATGTTGTGGAAACATGATCAGTTTATGGGCAGCAAGGTGGCAAAGGGACACTTGAATACTGGCTTTTGTGCCAAATTCAGTCTGACCCCCTCCCTCCCACCTCGTCACCACAACACACCACACACACATACACCGATTGTGGAGCAAAGAATGAGTAGAAATTTCATTCAAGGAGTTGGTTGGTAAAAAAGAGTTTTGAACTCAATTGGATAAATTGATAGGAAAAAGGTATTTGTCATTGAAGTCAAGCCTCATGAACTCTCTTTTTTCTTTCCTTGTTTCTTTCCTGTTTCATAGAAAAGAAATATAAAGGGAGTTGTTTGTGTGAATAGATGACATGCCAAACTTGTGAGGAACATTCTTTTCTACTTTCCTTGTTATGTGCGTGTGTTGAACCCTAAGCATACGTGGGAACACTATTGAACATTTGGGCACACTATTGGGGCACCTTGCAATCTCCACTTACGTGCAGCAGAACAAGAGACTGGCCTTTGTGCACATAAGCTGAATTGGGCATAATTTTTGCAATCTGTTCTCAAAGCTCGTGTCATTAAATTGTTTTTTAAAATGATCTTATAGTTTCAAAAAATCCTCTACTTTGAGCATAGTGCCAGAATTAAAAAATCCAGTTTTCGAAAGCAATGAGGGACCAGGTGTACTCTGAGCTTGTATGTTGTGGCCATGCCAAATGTCCAACCGTCCAACCGTCCACCCTTTATTCCAGGCCGTCCACCTTTAGGTCAAGCCCATAACATAGTGCTCCCATCACTTACGATAGTAGCAATTGATCAATATTATTATGATTATTATTATTATTATTTTCTGGTCACATGTTCTTGTAAAAGGCAGCTGAAAATCTTCATTCAAACATGGGGTACCTACGAGGGAATTTTTTTTAATTAATTATCTAAAATTCTCTTTCCTTAGAAGGAAGGAATCACCACACTAGCTTTCAGTAAACTGTGGGGCACATGCACACAAAGTCCATAATGATGCACAAACACACTTATTTTTCGATAGCATTTGTGTACTTTTTTTTTGGGTAATTTTTGCATTCCCAGCAGCATGTGCGGTGTAAAAGGCTAACCTGATTTTTGTTTGTTATTGGAGAGGCTACAAGCATCTGAGTCAGGAGGTATTCAACGCACGAAGCTTGTTCGACCTCCCATCTCATTTTGGTAGGCTAGGCCAAGTCTTGTTGGAATTGGCGTCTTTTTACTTACTTCCTATCCATGCATTGGAGCACGTGAGCAACAATTTCTTAAGAAGATACTTTTCACCATGACAACCTCCAATTGCTAGCCATGTGTTTTCTGAACTGGTGGAGCCTGTCAAGTGGAATATAGTGTGAAGTACTAGCTAGTTAATGACATGATGGGTTGGATCTCGGTGGATCCTGCAAAGGCTAAAGCTAGAGACAAAAAGCCTTTAATAATCTGAACAACATGTTTAAAAAAATCCCCTTTTTACATGAAACTACTCCTTAAACATTTCCCAGTGGCCCGCACAATCAGAGTTTCCTTTTGGCTTTCCTACCTGTGACTACATGCGGGGTAGTTTTTTCTTTTCTTATATACAACACAATAATATCAAGTGCAAGAATTTAAGTCATTTGTTCCTTCACTACTGTCCCCTTCTTGCTTCAGTCCTATTGTGGGCATCCATTAATGCTTTGATGCTTTGGAAGTTGCGTCCTGTCCTAATGTGGAGCTGAAAAAGAGACAAGAAAGAGAGCTTTCTGAGTTTGGGGATCTCCAATTAAGTGGCTGGATCAGTTGCTGGACAAGAATCCATGTAAGTAATTCGATTTTCATATGTTACTCCTCTTTCTGCCAAGGTGAAATGACAACCTCTTTGGGAAGTCAGTCAGATAGAAGATGGTGGATGAGATTGATTACTTTGTTTCCATGCCTTTGAATTTGTTTGGTGAAGAATTTTGCAATTGCCTGTGTTGGCCAGGGTGAAATGACAACCTCTTTGGGAAGTCAGACGAAAAGAAGATGGTGGATGAGATTGATTACTTTTTGTTTCCATGCATTAGAATTTTTTTATCAAAGAATTTTGCAGTACCTATGTTGGGTGGTGTTGTGCAATGCTGAGCAGCATAGCATTGCAATGCCTACCCATTTCCAGGGTGCAACATGGCCAAAATTGTTGCAACAATAATAAATCCATGCACTTGGGTTTATTCCCAAGAACTGATCTTAGTTAGAAGCAAGATTCTTATCTTGGTCTACATCCCCCAATAGTCTCCCCATTTGCAATAGTGTGTAAGAAAAATCATATATACTGTTGTTGGAGCTTTTTTGGTTTGCATGAAATTAGTGTTTTGTGTGTTATATGGTTTTTGATATGCAAATGGGGTAAGTGTAAGTGTTTAATTGTGTGAGGTTATTTTATCATGTCTATAAAACAACTATTTACATGCACCACTCTTGCCCTTGCCCCCAACTCTTAAATCAATATTTTGAAAACCAAGTAGGCCACAAACTTGGGACTTGATAGTAGCAATATTTTTTGAGAGAATTTTTTTTATGTCACCAAGTGGTGATCGTCCATAGGAAAATGTAGAAAAAGTGGCAATCACCTCAAGGAAGATTTTTTCAATCCTGACTCTAAAACATATGTTAATCACAAAATTTTAATCATGCTTATGTATGTCTGACTACTTATTGGAACTAACTATAGCCATCTGTCATCAATCATTCCTTTCTTTTCTCGCGATTGAAACCCCCAAAAACAATGCAATTTTCAATTTTCAATTAATTCGCCAGTTAAATAAACACTAGACTAACATCTGTGAAGGTTGGATTTGCATTGGAATTACTCAAGTCCAGAACAATTTATGAGATCCCCCTTGTACGTGTTCTTGAATAATTTCCCCCCCCCCAAGTATTTTGAACATTATTCCAGATAGCAAAGAATGGACTAGTTAGCAGTTGGTAATTGGTACCCACCATCAAAATGCTAGCTGTAGAATTTATTGATACTACCTGCCTGATTGACGATTCTCGGAATACCAGAGTCCATCACAGATGTATGGGCAGATGAACCTCAGTTACCTTCACGCAAAACCCAGGATGTTGAAGCCGCATGCATGCCCACCCGCCCGCCCAATGCTTAAGTGATGAGAGAAATCTGCTTAAGAAAACATTAGCTAGTAAGAGGCCTGTTGGCATGCATAACTTCTGCTCTAATTATTAGGGAGGGTCTTGGCTGTAGATGGCATCCGTCAAGCACTCCAAGGTTTTTTTTTCTGTACATGTGAAAGAAGAACATCTCCTCAGGGAAAATTAGTTCTTCAGTTGAAAGAACCTTGTGCCGATCATCACCTGCAGACCACCATTCAAAGAAAAAGCCTTTCCCCACTTTACACTGGGGAAGGCCTTGGCTAAATTTTGGGCCTACACCCTCAAAGCTACAACCTGAAGGGGGGCGTAGGCCCTTGGGAGCAGGTCTTCCCCTATATACTACATGTCCAGTGTCGTGTACTTATTTGGTATTCTTATAGAGGAAACCTGACCTATACTCTCCTGTTTACCTCTTCTTGGAAGGATGTTTGATCCCTTGCCTGAAGAATGGCACGTGAATGGCCGCACAGATCAGCTGACCTAAAACCCTAAACCCCAGAGGAGTCGCATCTCATGTGCTGCACAAACGACCCTACATATTCAGCCCTACATATTCAGCTCTAAAGATGATCTTTCTGGATCTAGATCAGAGATTTTTTGGGTGGTGAAACTTGCCATTTTGCTATTCAAAAAAGGTCCCCGGCAACATGGTCAAGAGAACTTTTTGAAAAATTTCCCCAAAAATTCCTCACATTTGGAGGAAGAAAGTTATGAAATGGCCAAGATTTATGGAGGATTTGGGCAGATTTCTTCTTTTGAAATCATCACATTTAGCAAAAGGGTTCTAGTGGTTTGCCAACATGTAATAGAATTCCTAGATATTCTACTTCTTTATTTGTCTTGTAACCAGATTTGGCTAAATCCTCAGCCTCGTGGCTGATCACCACTTTTGGTGGACAACACGAGAAAATTGAAAAAACATAAAAACATAAAAACATGGATCTAGATGCTGGAGAGATAACATGAGACATGCAAGCTGTTGCTGTACCACAGAGGTCAGCAACCAATGCACATGATCAACGTCCATGCTCAACTATGATCAGTCGATCTTCTCCCAGATCAACCTAGATCAGGGATTGGGTTTTGCCGGTTGCCTGGGATCTCCCGCAGGAGAAGAAGCTTAGTTTGATCTAGTTTGTTATGCCAGGGGGAGATCCTCCTATTCTTACATGTCCCTCATAAACATGTAAGAGTCGTTTCTTACATGGAGGTTCCCGTACTTGTGGGTTCTCCTGAGGTTTGGGAACGACCTTCCATGGCCCTCCCTCAGGAGAACCCACTAGTACAAGAACTGAACCTCCATTGTATCAGCTTGAGAATCCTCTTCCACAGCTATAGAGTTGCTGCACTATTATATGGAAGTGCAATATTTTGAAGCTGCATGATTCAGAAATCCGGTGCTATCACCCCCAAGAATCTCAAATTAGTTGGAAGATTGGCAATCTTTTTCTGCAGATTGAGTAAAACATTCAATTGCAGGTCAGTGGAAGTAAGTCTTGGGGGGGCAGCTAAAGTGGTGTTGTACAAGCTAATTGTATGAAACCTGCAATTGAACAAGACCAAAGAATGCTTCGGGTTCCAGAATACCTTGACTGCAGATTAGAGCTCACATCATCCAGGAATACCATCCAGCTACAAACAAGTTTCTGAAAGGAAATTGAACAGGGTTCAAGTAGCAGGCCTGGAATTAGCCCGTATTAGTAATGGAAGATACAATTGAAACACACAAGAAGAAATAAAACCAAATTTGGATCAAATTGTGGCATGCATGAACATCAATGGTGGAGCATTTTATAAAGACAACATGTAGAGAGGTCTTGAGGGATCATTACTAGAAAGAGGAATTCAAATTGCTACAACATAGTAAGCTTATGTTAGCCAAGTGCAACAAATATCACAAAAGGATGATTGATCCAACAATCAATGCTACATCATCTTGTTTGTTGGCCTTGCCTACTACCAAGGCAAGGATATTGTGTTTAGATTCATGTATAGAGTATCGTAGTTTAAGGGATTTTGGCCCCTAGGTTTATTTTTATATGGGGATTTTTCAAAAATGAAATTTTGGCTCGTGTTGAATCTTGAGATTAATTACCAATAGAGTTGTAATATCTTGAAGGTTTTTTTAATTTCTTTTAGAGGATTTTTTGAAGATTATGTTTTTCCATGGTCAAATATTTTGAGTGTTTCCATATATAATTCTTCTTTTGCCTTAAGATACTTTAAAATGTAAATGGCAAGGCCACAGTGTGACACACCCCTTGTTCTTGAAACAGAGATCATGGCCGAGAAAACCATTAAAAACTGGAGCAAATTGCAAGTGAGTGCACTAGATTTTTGAAAGAAAAAAATGAAAAAAGAGAGACTAGAAAACTAGGGGCTAACTGGAGGTTAACTTGCAGTTATTTGCCGATTCCAGTCCAGGTGACTATGCAATTATCATGAGCTGGCACAAGAATATGGTGTCAAAATAATGCCATGTAGGCAACCACGTCATTCTTGGGTTCTTGGGCTTTGACAGTAGTGTGAATTCTATAGACTCAATTTTGATCTTTGGGCTTGTAGGAATGCTCCCTACACTTGGGCAAGTTCTTGGGCCCTAGTTTAAAGTGGGCCTTCATGGTTCAATAGAGGACATGGAGAAATGGAAATTTCCTAGTGTACCATAATAGTGTATGAGACACCTTATGGACATTCCATGTTGGAATCTCTTTTTACATTATTTATAGAACTCATTTTTAATTCATCTGCAAGTTGTTAAGGGAAAATTCCTTTAAAAAAATTGTTAATTCATGTGTTACAAATTTGTTTTTTGAAAAAGGCTCTAGACATAAATAAAGAGTGAAGGGAACATAACATACTCCAAATTATGCTCTATAATGAGTCCATTAATTACATTAGAAAAATAAATGTAGGTCTTTACAAGGGAAAAACATTAATAATGAAAATTTGCATTCACTAATAAATATTATAAAAAAATTGTAGATTAATGATTGGTTTTTTAAACTATTTTTCAGTTTTAAATGACACTTGTGATTATAAATTTCTCTAATAGCATTGAACAAGTCGTATAAAACTTCAGTCCCAAAAGACATTATTCTACACCAAGTTGAAATGCCAATTGCATTGAGGTGTGATTTAAATTCATTTTTCATCCAACTAACATCTAGCCTATTTAGCACTATCGTTTATGATTAGTTTTTATGACTAAAATGTGTACTAACATATGTTCACATGGCGCAACCATTTGTGACTACTTTTATGATTAAAATGTGAAAATTTGAAGAAAAAAAATTGACCATTGAAATGTTGACTATGGCGAGCTCCAAGTTGAACAAATGTCATAGCGACCTACTTAGGTTGGGCTAGGCTAGGGTGCCTAGCCTACCTAGCCTATTTAACCTAGGCTACCTAAGCTAAAAACATGCACTATGGCAAAGTCTAGGTGATTTAAACTAGACACCTCTTCCTAGAATAGGTACTTAAACCATCTAGCTTAAACTAAATATATAAGTTGCACTAATTAAAATTTGAACCCTTCACCTTGAGACGCAAAGTGCTCACCATTGCACCAACTTTTTTTATGTAAAATAAGGAAAGCATATTTTTAAAAACTTTTTAAAAACTTTCTTAAGTTTCCTATTCAACCTACCTTATGTAGGCTACCTAGAGGTTGCCTAAAGGTTGCCCAAGTTACCTAAGCTACTTAGAGGTTGCATAGGCTATCTAAATTAGCTTGGGGTTACCTAAGGACTATCAAAGGGTTGCCCAACCTACTTAGGTTATGTAAGAGCCTACCTAAGGGTTGTTTAAATTAACTAAAGAACCATGTGGCCTACCTAGGGGTTATTTAAACTATTTTGAATACCTAAAGGCCTACTTAAGGATTACTTAAACTAACTAGTAGGGTACCTAATGCCTATTTAAGGGTTGTTTAGCTTACTTAAAGTACTTACTAGCTTATTTAAAGGTTGTATGGGCTACTTGAAAGTTGCTTAAAGTACATAAGGTACATAGTTAAAAGTTGCTTAAACTAACTACAAGGCTACCAAAAGGGTGTTTTAAAGGTTGCCCAGGTCATTTAGTGACCACCTAAAGGTCTTTTAGTTTACTTAAGGTACCTAAAGACTACTTAGGTTATCTATGGGCTACTAATGGGTTGCCTAAACTACTTAGGGCTTATCTTAGGGTTACCTAGACTATTTAAGATACCTAGGGCTTACCTAGGGGTCACCTAAATTATTTAATGATTATTTAAAAGATGCCTAAGCTACTTAAGGTACTTAAGGGTTGCCTAAGCTACCTAGGTCACCTAAAGGGTGAAAGCATGGTGTGGTGAACCAAAAGTGGCACATGCAAAGTTCACACAAGAGTACACAATTATTTCAATCCCTTTGTTAAACCCTCTCACAATTCTAACATTTTCATTATACTCATTTTTGAAAGTTCATAACTTTTTTTTAAATGCTTTAATCACCTTGGTCTATAACTTATTTTCTTCCTATATAAGTCTACTAGAATGGTTTAAATCAATGTGGATTTTTTTCTACATTTCATTTATTTATTTATTTTCCAGTCATAGTTATGTTTAAATATGAAAATCAGTAGATGTTCATCATGCCTTGAGTCTTATTGAATGTGATTGTCAATTTCACATCATTATTCATATTCATAATACAAACATATTGTTCCTAGATAATTTTTTCCAATTTCTCATTTTTATGTCCATTATGGACTTTTAAAAATTTAGAGTGCACATGAAAATAAAATAAAATATTTTTTCTTGAATTTTTGGTTTCCACATGTCATATATAATATGTTTGATCAACTCATCTGATTGAAATTTACAAAATAATTTATTTTTAGTGAAAAAAGTCCTTATAATTTGTTACATGATACATCTATTGTTTTAAAAAACCAAAAACATTATGCAACCAATTCTAATTGCAAAAATGTTCTGTGAATTTCACTACATATATAAACTACCATACATATTTGAGTCCAAACCATAAAATATCCAATTCAATTATCATGTAACATCCTATTCAATTTCATTTCTTGAAAAAATAATGTTTGTCATGTCCATTTTGGTACAACGCACCATGCTTTTGCCCTAAAAGTACTAATGGGTTGTTTAAGCTACCTTAGGTACCAAGGGATGCCTATATTAACTAAGTACTTAAGGGTTTATTTAAAGGCCCCCTAGGGGTTGCTTAAACTAATTAAGGTTGTTTAGATTAATTAGGTGCCTACCTAAGGGTTGCTTATGTTACCTAAGGTACCTAAGCCCTACTTATGGGCTACTTAAACTACTTAAGGTACCTAGGGGACTACCTAGCTTATTTAGGTACTTAAGTTATCATGACATATTATATACATTAACCAACCATTAACATATGTACATTTACACTTAAATGATATATAATTATAATTCAAGTTCAACTAAACACCACATGTTGTTTAATCATGTATGAATTACATTACCAATTGCAACAACAATTAAATTTTTATCTATTGGTTGTGCATTATATCAACACATTTTTCATCTTCCTTTTCATCCAAATCAATAAAAATTGCAAGACATAGTCACATCTACAATTTAAAACCATTTTGTAATCAAATATGTGATTGCAAGTCATTTTTACCATAGTGTCAAAAAGGACAATATGAAGGTGAAAGCATGGTAGAGTATACACAAAAAGTAGTGAAACAACAAAATACAAAAGTTTCAAGGAATAAAAGGACTAATAAGTAATTTAATATGAAGATAATAATTTTTTTGAGTACATTATTTCTTAATTCTTGTTTGCATGAACTTCAAAAGTTAAATTATTATAACCATGTTTTTATAAAGTACTTGCAAGTACTTGAATTGGACCCAAAATTTGTGGTAGTCTAAAGAATAAAGTTCAAGTACTTGAAAGTAGGTGAAATGTTTTTGCAAATATTTGGTTTTTTTTTTCAAGCACCTCAATATTGATGTTGTGAACATTCTAATATTTTTTTTTGCTCAATGGAGTTCAGGGTTCATAACTGAAATCATCCCCAACCTTCTAAAAACTAATGTCATTATTGGGGATACTTTTGGGGTATTTTTTTAAATCCAAATGATATGACACAAATTGTTTTGAAAAGCTAGAAGGAGGTTAAAAATGCCCATGAAGAAAATTAAATGTTTCATTTTTTTGAAATGCTAAAGGAAGGTTTAAAAGTTAGAATTTTATTTTTATTTTATTTTTTATTTTATTTTTTTTCAAGTAGAAAACAAGGTAACAAGTATGTACAAAATATCTTGCTTGCATTCATGATAGTTGCAAAAATGGTTGATTTGGACATAATTTGCATATACATGGTTGGTATGGATAAGATTCCTTGTAACAAAATGAACTTTTAACAAATCTTGTATGTGACAAAAGAACAATAAGGTCTTGAAAAACACTTAGGTGGATGAGTGCAAGGTAAGGCCTTAAGGTGGGGGCATTCTTGGAATAAAAGGACTTGAAATTAATGGCATCAACAAGAGACAAGTCAATGAAAGACATTGAAACAATAATAAATCACATAAGCTTATTGGACAAGATGACATCCTTGGTTGTTATTTAAAGTATTGTATGTTCCTTCCTTTGAATTGTCCATGGTTACAAAAGATTCTCTATATTACAATCACACATGGATAGGGGTCAAAGAGTTACATGCTTTTTATTTTTTCACTATTATGTCCAAATTGAACTTTGATGGACAATTCACCTAGTTCAAAACCAAGATGTATAGTTTGAGATGGTAAAGATTAGTTTGTGTTTCCATCTTGTAAAAAAATTGTGATAATATATGTTCAATACTTGATTTTGTTTTGAAGAATGTTGATAATAAAAAAGAATTATATAATGATTGTTTAATCAAATTGACAAAACTTGTGGAAATAAGAGCTATACCTTGATCTTCAATAAGTTCTCATTCATGAAATTAGTTGTATTGGTGAGGTTTGTCCCAAATGGCAAGTTGTTGAATTTGACACTTTTCACAATTGGAAAAAGAAACATTATGAAATTTATACGGTCAATTTTTAAAATCAAAAGTAAAATCATTTATCTTTGGTATCACAATTGGCTTCTTTATCACCAACATCCAACGAGGTTGTCTCATGATATTGGTGTTATTAGTTGAAACATTTCAATTTTTTTTCCACGACACATATGGAAATTATTGAAAAACATGTCATTCATCAAACAATTGCACAAATTTACAAACAAGGATGGGATGGTTGGTGGTGGCATTGGTTCATTCATATGTAATATATTGTGTAAATGATTTGCTCTTTTTATTAGATTGCAAGCAATTATTTTGCATTTATTATCATGCTATAAATATGCCTTTAAAAGGCTAAGAGATTATGACTACTAATGTTAGTGCCAATGCAATTTGTTGATTATTACTATGTTATCATTCCATCACAAAATTGACATGTGACAAATTAATAATGAAAATCATGTGAAGTTTGTTCATTCATAGAATCGTACATTTTACACACAAATATTATGCATTGAAAACACGTTTGACACACGAATAAATGTGGTGACAAATGAAGTACAAACCTATGAATGAACAAATGTCACATGGATTTCACATCTTTCAGTAAATCCGTGTGTCAAATGTGTTTTCAATGCACAATATTAATGCATGAAACGTATGAATTATGAATGAAATTTTTTTGCACAATTTTCATTCTTAAGTCATGAAATGTTAAGTTTGTGATGTCCCTTTGATAATTCAATTTGTTAGTTAATTTCTAGCTTTCAAATTTATTTTTTTGGTGTGAATGCATAAATTGAAATTTTTGTTTATGTTGAGTTTTAATTACATGTTTGTTTGAAAAATTGGTGCATATTTTTCAATTAAAAAAAAATTATGTACATAAGATATGCATGGACAATCTCATGAAAGAATATTGTTAGACTTAGAAAATGGAATGCAATTGCTAGGATAGATGGCTTTGGCCCACAATGAATCTACCTTGAAAGGATTTTAAGTCCTTTTGAATCCTTACATGTCCTTACAAGTTTTTTTGGACCTTGTTGTCCTTTCAAGTCCTTCAAGTTCATTTCCAAATCAGACCTAAAATGACACATTATCATTCAATGATGTAATGTTAATTCTTCAATGTCACTCAAAGTTGCATGTTACAAAACTAGTGGATGGGTAGGCCAATGGCCACATGGAAATTGGGCCTTACTTTTGACAAAACCCTTGTCAAAAGGACAACTACAACTATGGATCCATCCAAGTTCATCATAATCAAATAATGCACCAAACATTACAAATGATATACTTAGAAAAAAAAATCTTGTTGACATTATTGTCAAAAATGAAAACTAGGACCAATATAATTAAAGCTTGGAATCCTTAGTTGTGATTTTGGTCATTGGAATAATGAAATCATGCCATTCATTTACTCCTTCCTAAAGTGCAACACACATACTTTATGATAAAATAAAAAATGTCCCATGAAGATCACAAAAAAGGATCATGAACTCATAGGACTTATAATGACACCTTGTGCACATTCATCAAAATGTGGGAACAAATGGAGAGTACATCATTTTGGCCAAAATGAACTAACACCTACCAATAAGACAATCCACTTGATGTTGGTTATGACTTGGTTCTATATGAACCTCAATTCAATCAATATTTGGTTTCACTTTGGTTACTTGTTTTGTAAAAGGTAGGTTTTATACTTTGATAAACAAGTAGGAAAATAGGTGAGTACTAAATAATTAACTAATTAATAAATAGTGGGTAAGGATGGGTTTTATTAACTATTTGGTTGTTAGGTGATAATAAAACCAAGTGAGTTAACCACCATGATTAGCTAGGGGACTAAAACCCAATAGAAATTTGTTTCTTAATTGCTTACAATCTATTCTTCATGGTGTACTAGTGGGTATTGGTTTACTCTAACCCATTGTTCCTTGGTTCAATTAAAATGTTGAGGCAATTTTTTTCTTAAATGCCAATGGATTTATGGTCAAAACAACTTTTTCCAATAAAAAGGTAACTTGTCATGGTACCTTGATAGTTTCAACACTAATTATATTACTTGTAATTTTCTTGAAAGTTTAAAAATTTCAAAGAATAAAACTTTGCAAAGGAAAATATAAAATATTTCCAAATATTCAAAATTTTGACATGAAATATTCAGAATTGATTAATAATTCAACAAACATGTGTTGAAACTTTGCCTTAATATTAATGTAATCAATTTATAGTTTTACAAAGCACATACCCTAATACCTTGGTAGCTTTGGCATAACCACATATGGTAGCCAAACTTTTTTGCCCTTTGAAGAAACTTTTTATGATAGTAGTATGTATGTCAAGATTATCTTGAAACACTTTTGTAACAAAAGTTATTTAGTCCAAGAAATAAATAATACCTCCAAGGTGAAAATAGAACTTAGTATAGGCTTGAGGGGGAAGCCATTTGCTTGCATTGATGAAGTCCACATGAAAGGAAACATAGTCACATGTAATAAAGTTAACACTAGAAAGACATGCCCTTCATGTGTATTTTTTTCTTTAAACCAGCTGAACTTCTTTTGATTTTCCTTTCAAGCCCTTTGCTATTGCATGACAAAAATTAAGTTAAAAAAGGGGCATCTTTTGCCCTACTATTAGTGGGTCAAAACATGCTTAAAGTACCCAAAAGGATTGTTTCATTTTATATTCATTGGATCCCCTCGTTTAAACATGTTGTTGAAACTTAATGACACATTCATATTAAATTTTTTTATTTTATTCATAGATAAATAGATTAAAAAGGTAATATTCTATGTGTAAAATATCAAATTTGAATAAGTTTATGGATTCCTACCAAGTCTTTGAAACAAATCTAGGACTTTGTTTCATGAGAAAAAAAAGTTCAAGGATTTATAAGGAATGTCTAAACCATTGTTTTTGGCCCAAGTTTACCACAAACACCTTTTGTGTTAATGTGTATAAAATGTATGAATGTGACAAGAACCAAATGCCCTATTGTAGTGTAAAAAGTTTCAAAAAATCAAATTTTTAGAAATTTTGGGCTATTGATGGAACATGGCCTTCATTGGATAAATTTTATTATTCTCATTTTCATAAATGAAAAAAAAAAAACTTTAGAGGCCTATATAAAATTTGAAACAAAATTATTTCATTTGACATGAAAAAAAAAAGGTGAAATGTAAGACAAGTCATGGGAAAATGAAGAAAAAGGTGAATTTGGGAATCCTTGGAGTGAATCCTTATGGTTCAAATGTGGTACCCTAATCATGCTTGGACCCTAGTCCTTTGCAAAACAAACATATTTATGTTCTTCACCATAAACATAATAATGAATATTTATAACTATTTTCCAATCACATAATCAATTTCCAACAATGTGTGGGTAAATAATCTCCAATATGTGATTTTGGACAAACAATGTATTCAAAATGATGCGTCACAAGTTTTTATTGCATTTTTAGAAACAGTGCAAAAAATAAAAAATAAAAATAAAAATTCAGAAAAAAATTGTTTTGTGAAGGGTTTACGGTTTAAAATTAGACATATTCAACTAGCAACATGTTGTCACATGTTAGATAGTGGCACCCCAACCTTGAAAAAAAATTAAGTAGATTTGTGACCACACATGAACATCCTCTCGAAAGGACAACAATGTTGTTTAAGATACTATGAAGAAAACCAATCATTATCCTCAAGTTTAAAGAATGTGAAAAGTACCAAAATACAATATGTCCTTAACAAGATGTGGAGAACAAGTTACAACACTTAATAAACATGTGCATGAGTTTGGGCCCAAGGTATAATAATTTATCGAATAAAATAACATGGAACAACAAATGAAACGTATCGGTTTTAGTAACTTTAATAAACTTTCAACCCTTTTGCCTTATTGCCAAGGAATTGGAAACACATGGGGCCATGTGATTTGGATTTCTACAACTAGTTAAAAATACTTATATTGGGAAACATTAACAGCTTATTGGTTGTTGCACCTTCATTATAGTAGTGCCTTATTATTTCAAGCTACACTTTCATTATAACAACGTTTTGCCATCCACATCTGCTACACCTTCAATATAACAATGCCCTATCATTTGCAATAACATTAGTAGTTCACCTTTGGTGTAACAATGCCTTGTCATTCACAACAACATTAGTAGTAGTGTTTTAATGTAACAATGTTTTGCCATTAAAAGAAAATATCCAATGTTGAAGGGAAAAACAAAGCTTGGGGGAGCTTGGTAGGAAAAGAAAGATGGAAAGAAAGACAAGGAGAAAGAAGGAAAGAAAGGAGGATAAGGTTCCACCATCCACAAGTTTAAAGTAATCCTTATTTTTGGTAATTTTTGTGATTTTACCATATAAACACCCATTTGGGAAGGAACATAAAAAGATTACAATAAGGTATTTGTAAAGGCCTATAAAAAAAAATTGATTAATTTTTCATTATTTTGATTTAAAGACTTAAATACGTACCTTTGATTTTATAATGACCTTGGATGGCTGGTCATATTTGGATGTGAGATAGATGCATTAGATTATCTTCCTCCATGTTGTCTTTGAATATTAGTGCCCTTGGTCCACAATTAGGAGTATTTAAGAAAAAAATATTTCCTTATGTTTTGTGAAAAGGAGGAAAAAAAGTAAGTATTTTCCCTTTTAATCCCATCTATCACATAATAGTAATACCAACAAAAAAATATCAAAAAAAGATGTCTAAATAATCCAACATATATGATTGATTACATTTTTTAAATTTTGGAATGTAGTTTATGTTATTTAATAAGGCATATCATAATTTTTTTTCAAAATAAAATAAATTCAAATTATCCAAAAATATAGGTGAAATTTATTTTAACATGCTTCTACACTCATGACCTAATTTTTCATTAGTGGATAATGAAAACCACTCCTTTGCAAAATAATCAAAAGTCCATACTTTATGTTGTCAATATGTGTGTTCAATGGAATATTCATGTGTCTTCTCAAATTGGGAATGAAAGGATAAAAGGATGTGTCACATCTATTTTTTTATGGCAAAATGTTTAAAAAATAATAATTTTCTACACATTGTTTGAACAAGTAGCCATGATATAATTTAGGATTTTAATAAAATTTTGTTTTCATATCTAGTCTATAACAAAATGTGGCTAAATCTCCTTGTGAATGATCATTAGTGTCACAACATCACAAAATTGGAAAAAAAAACGTATTGGGATCTATGTATGAAGCAAGGTGGTTTATTTTGTTTTGTTTGTCACGTTGAAATCTCCCAAACCACGAAGCTCCATGTCATGCTCTTGGTATCTTCAAAAAGATCTTGACGAATAGGGGTGCACCAACTTGGTTTGAAATTGTTTGGAACTACAATGTGGATGCCATTGATTATTGAGCCATTTTCTCAATGAAGATTAATTAAAATCAAAACTGAAAACTATATTGGAATTTGGGAGCTTTCTTGGTGTTATTGGAAAGCCCTTGACAAGTCAAATTTAATAGAGTTTATTTAACAATTTTTAGAGCTAAGGTGTGAAAGTATCAATATTAAATTGATTATGTATTAGAACCATACTATCAAATGCAATAGACCAACCGACATGTTCATGAATATTTTTGAAACGAAAATTCAAGTAAATATACCACCACAATATAAATACATGAATACAATCATATAGTTAGCCTTGATCGCTTTCTATCATTTTTACAAAATCATTTTCATACATTACATAAATTCATCATTGTAACACTAATTCTTCATGTGTCACATTTCTTATAGGTGATTTCAACATTGACATGCTTACAACTTCAAATGGATTTGATTTTCATCAACTTTAAGAATTTATGAGCACATTCAACATTAAATTCCATAATCATATTTCAACTCAAAAAAAAGAAGTATATTAACAAATGTCCCAAATAATCAAGTGTATCAAAAGGTTATCAACTAGATCATCATAAACTTATTACATTGCATTCACAATTTCTAACAATTTGCCCTACTCAATCAAAAGCAACAAATGTTGCTTCCATTTAACACACAATAATGTGTCATCTGTTACATATGTACACATTTTTGCAATAATTTTTTTTAATTATGAAAAAGACAATGTTGTCTCACAATTCCCACCATCTTGTTTGAAGGGTGCATTCACAATAAAAAGAGCCAGTTGTCCCAAGGTGCAAGTCCTTTTTAAGGACTATATATTTTTTCAAGTTTGAAACATGGCTTCCATGTTTTCGATAGGGCCCATTATAAGATGATAGTGTCAACTTCAAAATTTTAATTCACACGTGTTTCCATGAATTTTCAAATAATATGTAATTAAATCTATTTTTTTAATTATAAAATTTCAAGTAAATCAAAATTTTAAATTTCAACAAAAGTAGTCATGTCAATATTTTTTAAATAGTATATGTTTCAAACCTTTAATGATACATTATACATTGAGTTTATCAAACATACCTTTTTTTAACATCATTCCAAATGGAGCAAAACATATTCACTCAAAAAAAAAGTAATCTTATATAACACATTCAATATTGATGAAAATGCAACCTTGCCTTTGCTTATACTTAAATATATATTTTTCTTTGAGGAAGTTCTTCAAATTATGTAGTTTTAATGATAAAAAACACATTTAGACATTAAAAAAGACTATTGTGGATAATTTAAATAAAATATATATTCAAAATTTTAACCATACCATGCCCTCCTAATCATCAATATATGGTCATCCACAATTTTTCAAAATTAATAGTTTGGTTTTACATAAGATAAAAGATGTTCAAAATTTTAACACTTAGTCCACATTGAATTGTCCACTCTTTACTATACACTTTATGACTAATGAAACATATCGAAATTGCACAAAATTCATTCTAATGAAAATTCATAAGTATATAAACATTTTAAAAGCAATTTCATTAAATTATAATATTCACAACTCATGTAATCATTTTTCAAAATCATGGGGATGTAGTATTTTATGCGTGTACATAGTCCTTGCCTCATTTTATAAGGAATGCACCCTCAAACATAAATATATTTAAAGACTTTCACATAACTTGAATACAATCAAATTTTATTAAAAATAGCTTTTCTATTGGGCACTTGTCTTTCAACAACATTGACACCACATTTTATTTATTGCTCTTGTTTAATGCTTGCCTTGATTACGTTATAAGGAGGGTGACACATGTGATGTTTCTACTATCTTAGAAGAGATTTTTACAAGGTTTAGGTTTAGACAATTTTTTGTCTAATTGTTTACAAATGGTTAGTTCGAAAGTTTGGTTTTTCAATTTCATGAGTTTAGTGGATTGGCAATCCTCCACAAAAAGACTTAGCCAAACTTGGTTGACTATGCTAGAAATACCATTTTATGACTAGTTTTTATTGAATATATTAATCGATTATACAATTCGTAGTTGATTCAAACTCATTATTTATGACATTTTTAGTCACTTATTCTCTTGTAGTCATATACGATTAGTCATAAAATGACATTTTTGATGTAGTGACTGCAATTTGAAAAAGTAAAAAATAAAAATGTGAAGACTTACAAGAACCTATAATCTAAACATGCCGATTTCAACAAAAAAAAAAAAATCCTTAGAGATGTGACAAATTTGAAAAAAAATTCCCCAAAAAATCCTTTGTAAAAGTTGCATTGCAACCACCCCCCCTTTTTTCTTTTTGAAATTTTTCGAAATTTCAGATAACACAAAATTGAGTAAAAAACAAGAAAAAGAATCCTTGAATTATGTGATTACATAATGCAATATCTACATCAAAACCAATGAGATTAAACATCAGGTCACAAAAAGCCTCAAGATCACAACAAAACAATAGAAGGCCCTAAACCCTAAACCCAAACGCCTGTAAAATTCAATGAACCATTTTCTATAGAAAAAAAATGACAGCAAAAAAAATTGTACAAAAAGACCGCAGTGGTTTCACACTTCTCCCTGCTCTGGAAAAGTTACGCTAATGAACGCTAATAAGAGCTCTAAGGTACGCTAATTCGAGTGGGCGTCAACCGTCCGACGCTAGCTTAGGTTGGCGTGTTAGCGTTCATTGGCGTATCCCTTGCCTTCGTCTCTCTCGCGAGTGCGCTGGGCAATGCTCTGTTCTCTGTACAGATCCGGACAACAGCCCAGCTGCTGCAGATGATATAGGATGTGGCACGATCTGCGACCTGCTGAGAAAAATTAGGAACCTAAGGATGATGTCTGGTGCGTAGAATCTGAAGCAAAAGGTGGCGGAATAAAATTTTTTTAGCAGGAAGTAGACTTCTCCAATTTGGTTTGGATATAGCTAGCTTAGTTATGGAGAACGGGATCATCACGAAGGGATCTGAACGTGGTGAGCAGGAAACGGAGGAGACGGTGTTGCGACCTTTTTCTGTGGGCTCATTGCCTTCCATATACTACATCCCTGATTTCGTGTCTCCGGCAGAGCAGAATCACCTCCTCCATCAGGTTGGTGTCGAACTCTTTAACCCTGTTTTTCTTTTTCTCCATGGTAATCTATCTCTAGGTCTCGGGAATAGAGTTTCAAACTACCCGTGGATGATCATGTGATCTCAAAATCAAAATCTGTTCGTAAAGACTTGCTTTCGGCTACTTTTCAATACTTTGAAGGAAGATGATCGATCTGGTAAGGTTCTTGTACTACATACCCAGCCTTCAGGTTTCAAGAGCGACCCATGCTCACGAACACTTGAGGAAGTCGCTCAAGGATGGCTATGAATTTTGCGTTTAGGGTTTTAGGGTTTTGGACTCTCTGCAAAGAAGCCGCAATCACGGTTGCAAGAAGGAAATGGTTGGGATATAATTGAGCTTCTTGTGTTTGTGATTTGGTTATGCATGAGAGCTACAACTTGTGAGCGTGGAATATATGTGCGGGGACGAAGACAAACCGCACCTTCTGAGAAACAGAATTAGGGTTTGGTGCTCTTTTGTTGCAGAGCTAAGAATTAGGGTCTGGTATCTCTTTTGTTCTTTTGTATCTTACTGGAGTGCAGCCCCCCTGACAGATTGTGCCTTGACACAAATTTCATGTTCCTGCAGATTTGGTTTTGGTGTCATTGTTGTATTTTAGTAAAGAAGGTGTGAACTGCTTCTGCATATGGCGTGAAGTGCTGCAACATATTGCTTTCAGCACTCACTCATGAGTTTTGACTTTTAAGCAAGCAGAAAAAGTGTTCAGAACCCTCTTGGCTTTTCTTGCAGGTGAATGGTGCTCCTATGACCAAGTGGAAGATGTTGAAGAACCGGCGGCTTCAGAACTGGGGTGTGTTTAAAGAATCTCATTTCTTGCAATTTTTCATAGAAGTCTGGTCCTTCTTTTGTGTTTTTGCATTTGGCATTTGGCATTGAGCAAAGGCCAACAGTAAATCTTCAACAATCAATACTAGTTGAGCAATCTGGAAATGATGTTTTGTGTGGCTTTGACAACAGGTGAAGTCTTTGCATGCTGTTCTCAATCAATGACTTTTCTGACTGCAAATATACAAATACAAAGTTTTAAACCTTGGAGCTAGATTTTTGTGTGTGTGTGTGTTTCCAGCTTCATGCTCTTGCAGCATTCCATTACACTTTTAGAGGCATGATGAGGTTGATGATTGAGGGCATCAGGTTCAGATTTGGTTTAAGATTTAGAGATCAGGGGTCTCAGGTTCATCCCCAACTCCTAGCTCACTCAGAAGGCTGATTGTTGCAAGTACTCAATGAATGAAACAGGTGGCGTTGTGCATGAGAAGGGCCTGCTTGCACAAGTGTGTTAGTATCACCATCTTATTGTCACCTCTTTCCTACCTTTAGTAAGCAAGCATTATTCATAAACCTGAGAATAATGGCAAACATCACATATTGATTGATGCATAAATCTCCTGTCAGTGATGATAAGTTCAAGTTCTATTCAATAACCAAACAATCACTGTTACACAGAGAGTTTTGATTCGAAGTATGCATACCTCCAATTCTGCAGTTCTGAGTTAAGTCCCAACTTCATTGGCAACTGAATTGGTTTTCTTGGTTTGATGAATGCAGTGCCACCATGGTTGATAACTGTGACTCAGAGGATAGCAAAAGAAACAACCCTGTTTCCGGCACCTATCAACCACGTTCTTGTGAATGAATATCTTCCAGGCCAGGGTATCATGGTGTGCACCTTACCTCTATGGCAGATTCTTCTATCTGTTCACATTCTTCATCAAATGCTGTGATTCTCAAGGAGAACTAGATGCTTAATTGCATGACCTGCTTGTCTGGGGCTGTTTGCCTCCAGGATACTGATGGGCAGTTCAAGGTAGAAAAGTATTATTGAGCTAGGTCTTGTCTTGAATATGTTGGATCCCTGCTGATTATGTCTGGCACATGCACCTAAGGTGATAGAGGTTTTTGGTGTATGTGGAGAACTACAGGACTTGAATGTATATAGCATCTAATTAGACTATGTTGTGCAGCCACATCAAGATGGTCCACTCTATCATCCAGTAGTGGCAATTTTGTCTCTGGGATCTCCAGCCCTGATGCGCTTCACTCCACATGCTCGCATCCTTGGAATCACCAAAGAAGGTACTTCACGACTTGCTGATAAGTCAAGGTTTGCATTATGTTCTGGCAACAGACATCACAGGCAAACTTCCATGTTGGGTTATATTATACTAAACCAGAAAAAGCCTCATTGATACAGTTGGCAACAAACTGTAATCTGGAATGAACCATAGTGTCTCAGAACTTGAAATTGGACTGCGTCAGGAAACAGTGAAAGAAGGGTTTTTTCACTTGCAGTTTCATCATTCAGCTGATAACAAAATGCAGGGATTGGTGGGTGAGAGAAAAGTTTTCACTTGCACTTTCATGATTGAGATAGTAACAAAATTTCAGGGATTGACGAGCAACAGCAACAGCACACAAGATCTCAGGGAGGAAAAGAACTGTCTACATTTTCAGTAGCTCTGATGCCTGGGAGCCTGCTGGTTTTCAAGGACTCTGCATATGAAGGTCTGTAATCATTGGTACCTGTCACAACAACACCATCCAATTTGAGTTTTTTGTGGAAGATGATGACCATCAAATTGCTGAAAATTATTTGTGTTGTGTTTGCAGATTATCTGCATGGGATTGATGAGAGCTCAGAACACATGTTGGATGAGACGGTATGCATTCTCTGTGACACCCAGACACACGAGTCATGCTCTTCAGAGTTTTGCATAATCATTGGAAATGTTAGGCAGTTTTGTAGGATTGACTGTGAGTACATGTCTACTTTCTGGTTGCAGGTAGTGAATGCATATGCATGCATTTGTCAAGATGAAGATAGGCATAGAGATGGTCTTCAAGAAGTGCAGTCAATGCCAGCAGAAGAGCAATGCACTAAAGGCATCCTGAGAAGAACTGGAACTCGGGTTTCTCTCACATGCAGACATGTTTCAAAAATACAGAAAAACTTCCTTCGACTTTAGTCATTGTTCAAGGGGAGTTTGTAGGTTACATTTTTTTGGTGGTCATTTGCTGCAATATGACCAGAATTTGGAAGCCTGATTTTTTTGTAATTAAAATTTTCATTCCATTCGCTCTGGCTTATTGTGATTAGTCACACCATTATTAACAATTATCAATTTCAATGTAGATTCTGGTATTTTACCCTAAACCCTACGGTGTTGTTTTTTAATCTGGGTAGAATCATATGTCCATATTGAAAGAAAAAGAGAATTATATATGTGGATCGAGAGTACATGTCATCTTTTTGGCAAATGAGCAGTCTTCCATTTTTTGGTGGATATTGCCAAACATCAAAAAGGCGGGGAAAAAGCATCTCACAATGTTGGTTATGTCTTATTGAAGTTACCTGTTGATTTTTTCTTTTCCATTTTGACACTTAGGTTTTCTTCAAGTCCACAATATTGATGCTTTTTCAATGTGCCTCTTCTACCTTTTCATCTTTTCTGGTTTTTGGATTTGTACTTCATCATTAGCACTAATTTAACCTTTTATAAACTTGGTTCTTTAATATTGGTACCAAGGTTTTTTGTTTTCTTGTATACAAAATTAATGGTGAAAAGCATATTTCATTTCGGGTGACATGTAAGGTAACTTTCACAATACCAAATTTAAGGTTCATTATATCAATTGCTAGAACACTAGAGGGATTTCAAGTGCAACATGACATGTTCAATTCCAATTTGAACAATTGATTTAGGGTTGTTAGAAGGGACGTTCCTAGAGTCCCTCTTGGCATTCCTAGCATAAGGTTTTTTACTTTTCTTTTTAAACTTAAAGTTCATATTTAAGTATGGGTGAAAGTTGAAACCAGTGTTGTGCAGGTGCTTGAATTGAAGTATTAAAAGTTAAAACCAATGGTTCTGGATGTGGGTATCAACAACTTGACCTCACTAAATCTAAATATTAAGAACTAGATCTAAACCTTTATTTGGGAACTGTCAATCACAGTAAAATCGAAGTAAAATTCAAAACCTTTCACCCACCTATTTTCAGTGGAGAAACCCTAGAGGACCTACTCGGGTTTTAATGTTTTAAACAAGAACTATTAGGGATTAGGGTTTCTCTTGTCACCTTGAATTTGTGTGTTTGAGTTTCTTTTTTGTAGATAAGTTGTGAGCTCTAATTTTGATCTATTCAATTTTTCTAAGTATGTGCTATGATTATTGTCTATCTGAGCTCTAATTTCTGTAGTGCTTCCATTTTTCTTGTGTATGTGCTTATTTTGAAATCAGAACCCTAAATCCTAATGGCACCTAGAATTGCATTCACTTCAACAACCCTAAACCTTACACCCAATAACCACCATGAGTTGGGAAAAATAAATTGAATGATATTCAAAGGTTCTAAAATAATTTTTTTAAAAATCAAAACCTTATCCGAATGGGTAATCAAAAATTAAAAATATAGAATACCCAAGACCATATGTTCTCTTAAAAATCAATACTCACGCAAAACTAGTTCAAATTTATCTTTTATTGGTGTGCCCAACATTTTTCTTGGCACTTTAGCCATGTTTTTCAACATTCTTTATCATGCTTCTAGACACCATGTTATTTTTCCCATTGCACCTAGCATCCTAAGTGTTACAAAAAAAGGAAAAAAGAACTTTTTGTTTCTTTTTTAACATCCCCAATGTGCTTTTGGGCATTGTTGTCATCCCATGGTTTCCTTCTCGATATCCCCATAGTTAGGATTTTTTTTTGATGTCCCTTGGCACCATTGTCACGAAAAAAACCTTAAACTAGTTGGGAAGTCTACTATGGTCAAATCCCTTTTGCCTTGGGGTTGAAAAAAATGGTTTTAAATAATGACCTTAAGATCAAGGTTTGAGCAAGGACTATTGGTGCATATGGTTTAGGTGCATGCTAGGAGGATGTGGGTGCGAAGACGTGTTGAGGCAGAATCCAAGTTCGACAGTTGGTATCAAAGTGAAACTATGAGAGTACTTGGAAGAAAAAGGGGCAAAATGGATCTAACACGAACACAAGTGGTTGTGGACAAGCCTAAAAGGAAGACAACTTTTAAAACAAAAAGGAAATGAAAGCTCGAAAAGTTGAAATGTTGAAGTTCAAAAAGCTTGGGGCAATGTTTGTGGGTGAACCTTTGAACTCCAATGATGACAAGAATGTTAGAAAGATTGTGAAAAGAAAAGAGTCTCCCCTAAGATAAGTTGGAAAAAGATTGCAAAGGCAAGAATAAAAGGTTCCTTGTCCAAATATAGAAAATTTTCTTTGGCAAAGGACAAGGGGAAACAACAAATCCAAGAGGAACATGTTCAAGTGGACTTCAGGTTGTCAAGCAACGGTGATAGCTTGACCCTCCCATTAATTTTTCAAAAAAGAAATAAGGGTGGAAAGCCACCCAAGGAATGTAAATAAGGTTGAAAGAAATTCTAATTTTGTAAAGCATGGGGATGAGATGTCCCTTGAGCAAGAAGGTACAAATGAGGTGTTAGCTTAAGAGTAAGCTTTTATGGGGCATTAAACCTTCGACTATGATCCTATAACAAAATGTGACCCAACAAGCTTTAATGCAAGTGTTGGTTGAAAAGGGAATGGTGTCAACAGTCATGAATAAAACATCAATGAAACTCATCAATGCAAGGTACCTGAGCCCTTTCATTGGGAATGAGGTGAAAATAAAGAGAGTTCATGAATGGGTTCTACAAATGGATGCTTACATGGAAATCCAATGTTTGGTCATGGACTTGGAATGGTTTTTCATTGTTCAAACCTTGTTGAAGCACCATGCCTTGGATTGATAAATTGGCGCAAAAGCAAAAAATGTTTGACTAGATGTCAATTTCGACCTAAGAAGAGTTCAAGTTGCAATTGAATGATGATTCACACCACATCATCAAATCCTAAAGAACAAGATGGAATTCTTAAAGTTGCATCAAGGGGAAGAATTCGGGGTTCTTGCCTATGTGAGGCATTGAAAAACAACCATTTTTTTGGTGAGCTCCTCCTTGATGGGAACAAAAGTTAGTTTTGCACTAAACTCTTGCACATAGGTTGATATTTCAAAAAAGGTACACACTAGAAACATGCTAAAGAATGATGAAGTTGGTGGAATGGGTGAATGATGGTTTTCAATGTCACCAAAGGAATTTCGCAAGTAGGTTGACCCAAAAAATAAGCCCAAAGAAAAAGTCAAAACAAATGCAAGTAGGTGAAGCCCACCAATGATAACAAAAACAAGTTGCCAATAAAAGAACCATCAAAGAAGAGGGCCAAAGATGATTGGTCGAAAACTAAATGCTTAAACTATAATCAACTTGGACACCTAATGAAAGATTGGCTTAAGCCGCCTTGAATAAATGAAACTTTAGTTCAAAGCAAATAAATCCTTTGAGGTGGATATGAGGCCAAGGTAAGTGCCTTGGGAAATGTTCCAAATTTGTTGAAGGTTAAGTGTAAAATAAATGACAATTGGGTGTGTTGTCTTTTGAATTCTAAAACAACACATTTTTGGATGCCAATGAAATAGACATCCTTTGTAACAATAATAAAATAAGGGTCCATGCCAAAATTGGCTCTAAGTGAACTTACATGTGTTCAAATTATAACTTTGCATTGGCAAATGTTGGAATAAATTTGGTAGTTCTTTTTAAGTTAGAGCCAATTAAGTTTTTTGTTTTGTTGATGCAAACTAGATATGGGAAGAAATCCAAGTCAAATGTGGTAATGTAACTCCCCAAATGCATTTTTGATTCACTTAATAAATTTTCAAACATTTTAATGAACAAATTGCCTAAATGCTTTCCTTTTTACAAAAAGGTTAATCATAAGACTGAAATGGTGCCTAGGTCAATCAATTTTGTCATTTATGGGTTGAACAAAAAGTAATTAGAGGAATTAAAAACAAAAATTAATGACCTTTTCATTCGGGGTACATAAAATAGAGCAAATCATTTTATGAACAAATAGTTTTATGGGGCATTAGTTTTGTTTGTGGACAAAAAGGAAGGCAAATTAAAAATGTGTAATGACTATTGTGCTTTGAATAAAATTTTAATAAAGAACAGTTCTACCCTTTGCTCCATATTAACGATCTTTTATATTGGCTTAATGGAGTTAAATATTTCAATTGCATCAATTTGAAGTTAAAGTATTATCAAATTAAGATAGCAAGGTGAAAACATGAGTAGGGGGATTGTTTGGACTATCGCATTTTTAATTATTTTGGATTACATACAAAAGTAAAATTTAAAGCCATATTCAAAATTAACATTATCAAAATTTTAAATTATTTGTGTTGTCATAAACTTTAATGGGAATCATCATAAAAAATTTGGATGAATTCTAAGAAGATTATGGACTCACAATGGACTTTTGAAATGACAACATTATGCTTGTTGCATAGAGAAAATGAAAAATGTGGACTCAAAAAATACATCAAAGTAGTGTCAAAATAAAAATGAAAAAATAAAACATCATCAAATGAAGAATTGATTAGTGAAATGAATTGAAGTTTTCCATATATATGTATTTTAAGTTTTAAAAATTTTAAACAAGGTGATTGTTATAAATTCTATCCTTGGGACACTAGTAGAAAACCTAGGATTTACGACTGGTGTTTACGACTAGTTTTTAGTCGCAGGCGACATTTTACAACTATTTTGCTGTTAGTCGCCTAAGACAAGTCGTAAGCGACAAATAGTCGCAAAAACCAGTTACATCAGCATGACGTCACCAAATGGTGGATGGAGCCTAAATGTAGTACATACGTAGTATATACGGTTTCATCCGATGGTATCCTAATCGTGTGGG
>Ga0116227_10003825_pt1 | contig 33087 bp, 20 predicted proteins | sample S1TSphgellanicum_FD_89693 | JGI IMG/M metagenome (GOLD analysis project Ga0116227, IMG submission 89693) | Host-associated microbial communities from peat moss isolated from Minnesota, USA - S1T2_Fb - Sphagnum magellanicum MG | ecosystem: Host-associated > Plants > Peat moss > Unclassified... | reverse complement strand
TAGCACTTTCTTTTGCTGCCTTAGCTGCTTCATTCCGAGCTACTCTGTTTCTCTCCTCCTCCTGCCAGGCTGCCGAATCTTTCTTTATCTTTTCATGCACTTCCTCCTTGCTAAGAGGGCTAAGAAGCGGGTGATGGTGGCAGCCCTACTCCCTGACGCCATGACAGTGAGGCGACCAGAAGGCCGCCAACCCCAGTACCCAGTCCCAAGCTCCCACAAATTGAATCAACAGAACACTCCTTCATGCCAACAAAGGTCCAGTGACTCTGGCAGTGGCACGGATCACAGAAAAAATTGGCAGCAGAATCCTAAATTGAACGGTTAAGATGTCTTGAGTGCCCTGTCAACCAACGGCTAGGATCCTACATGCAAACCCTGCGAAAACCTTCAAAACCCTTAACCAAGCGCTGTGCGTAAATCTTGAAAATCGGAATTTGTCCACTGCGAAAGGAAAAAACGACCGAAAATAATTATTCGCGACCTCGGGTCGCGAACAGAGTATGCCACTACGGTAGTAAGCTAAACTAAGGTTAGTTGATATTCTATAGTTCTACCACTTACCTACATGGGACTTATCATGGGGAAGGGCTTAGTAAAACACCCAATAAGCAAGCTATCATGTTAGTCATTCTCCTATAGTTTTAGGACTTAAACACAAGTTCTATGCCATCTATCTATGAAGCAAGGTAGTTTGTTTTGGTTTGTTTTGTTTTGTCACACTGAGATCTCCAAAGCCACGGTGTATTTTTCAAAATTAGTTACCCACACTTGGACAGGTAAGAACTGCCAGTTCCAGTTAATATGAACTCATTTGGAATTGGGTTTGATATTCAAAATTGGAATTTTTATTTATTGTTAATGAACCAAACCCGGAACCAAGTTCCAGTCCTGGTTCCACATATCTGTGAAATTGGAATAGGAATTGGAACCGAGATAAATGCTTCCAGAAAAACAAAAGTGAGTAAAATCAAGGATTAGTATGAGGTTACCCAGTAGTTCACTTCCACTTCTAGTTTGGGTTACTGGAAGAGGGTCTGATTTTTAGAACCAAAACTGGCTCTTATTCATTAAGAACTGGATCTGGAACCAGTTCCCTTTATGTGTGCAACCCAAATGCAACTGTGTCTTGAAGGATAATTGTGACATCAACAAATGAACTTCCATTTCAATGGATGAATGTCTAGCATTGGATGAATTGCATGTTGATGGACGAGTGGTTTGAAACAAATAGGGTGAGATCTAGTGATGAAATTGACCAAATGAGGTGAAACAGATGTTGATGGATGAATGTGACATTAAGCAATTAAAATGATTTTTCTGGATAGCCTTTCATCCCATGGGTTGAATCTCCAGGGGTAAGATGTCAATTGCTGATCCATGCATAGATTTGATCCCATTTGATAAAATGGAACTTATAGGGGAATGTTATGGAATTTGATAAGAGGAATTTTTATGAACGAACGAAATCTGGACAAAGGAGAAAAAATCTAATGGATGCATGTGATGTCACCATTTGACATTCAATGAATGGAAAAAATCCACAAATAACTACTTTAACTCTCGTGTAAATTGGACTATATTGCATAGATGAATATGTCCAAGAAAAGTGGTACAAATCTTTGAAGATGACAACACTGAATATGATTTTTAAAAACTTGTATCAAACATAATTACAAATTACACAAATTGAAAATGCAGAAAATAATTCAAGTAATTAAAAAGCATCCAAAAAAAATCATCAAAAATATTTATTTATGTGAACCAAGAATTGCCTTTCCAATTGCACTCAATTTGACTAGTTTAGAGTAGTGTTCTCTGGTTTTTTTTATTTGAAAGGAATTATGGTTTAGGTTTTCAGTTTTTCTCTATCAAGAATATTTTCTTGCGCAAGCTTACTCGGAGGATTAGTAGGTTTTGAGTACTAACTTTAGTGTAAATGGGTTCAAGAGTTTTGGTTCTTGAGGATATTATTTTCTTCGAGCTGCAAGAAGACTCATTTTGTGAAGTTGAGTCTCTTGCACTTCCCTATCATGCATGTGTTCTTGTGTTTATTATTTTTGAATATATAATTAAAAGATTTAACAAGGCATGGATTCTCCCATATTGGAGTGTGCATGATTTTTGCACAACATGTTATTTTGTTTAAAAGAATTTTTGGTGGAATTATGAGCACAATTTCTTGAATTTTATAAAACCTTCAATTCCATAGGGGTCCAAAAAAGTGGAGCCTAACATAAGTTAAGGTGGAGCTTGATTCTATTAACATTGCATTCAATTTTATTTAGAATTATCTGTATTTTTTTTTTGGTCCAACTAATGCATGACATTCAAACTAATTTTTTTAATATTATACTTGGGCTTCATGCTACTACACACTCCAAATGACGATGAAATGATGAAAAAAATGAACATTAAATTCCGTCCGAACAAAAAGATTGAATAACATTGAACACAACTTGGATTGAACTTAAATTTAATTTGTTTCCAATCCAAATTCAATTGAGTTCAAATCCAATTGAATTCAAATTTTTAAATTGAATTTTAAAAATTGAAGGAAATTCAAACGATTAAAACCCTCCAAATTTTCATTCATTTTCAAAAAAATTAATCTTTTTATTTCGTTTTTTGATGGAATCTCACCAGTAAAAGAAAGGCTACAAGGTTCACCTTATATTTCCTAATTTTACATGTTTATGGGTGGTGCTCAAGGACTAATTAACATCCTACACACTAGAAGAAGCCCAAATAGGGGGTGTGGGTGTATGTGATTTCATTCTCTTTTCTCACCAATGTTGGATGGTTCTTTAGTTTTACAAATAACCTTTAGGCTGATTTTAGACTAAGAGGTAAGGTTGGAAAAACATGGTGCCAACTTTGAGCATTTTTGGCTTGTTGTTTGGCCCCAAGTCACCAATAAATGGTAGAACTGTTAGGATATTAATAAATGATGGAACATTGGGACAAATTGAAAAGATTTTTAAAATTTTAGGCCTGACTAAAGAATAAAGATCCTATGGCCTCCATCTCAACCAAGGATTATATTATGAAAATAAAAATAACTTCATCAGAAAGCCCCTCTCCCACAATTAGTACATTTCAAAACATCCAATCCAACTCAAAAATAAAACCCTCAAAGAAATTTGCTAGTAATTCCCAGCAGCAATTAGAAAATCCCTGAATTGTAAACCTTGAATTCTCGCAAAGCATTTTTCCATTTTTCATTCTTCACATCAATCCTTTAGGCCTTTTCAACTCTTGAAATACTTTTAAGATTCCAACGTTCCAACATTCAACATTAGGTAAAAGAAGAAGAAAAATCAAACACAAATGTGAAACATTACAATTAAATATGTTTTATATTATAAAAAAGGTACACAAAAGGCACACAAAACTTTTTCAACTTTTGTCTATAAAATCTTGCATAAATTCCAGTTCTCTTTCCCTCCTCTTCTAGTAGTAGTTTACATTTGAGTTAAATTATGATGGCCAACATACAAATTACACTCCAAGGGATGAAGAGCTTTTTCATAACTTCAATTGTCAAAAAGCCTCATGAGATTGTTTGTTAGCTTTTTCATAACTTCAGTTGTCACAAAGCCCCATGAGATTGTTTATGTTGCATGTAATTTGAATTCACAAGGATTGGATACTAGTTGACAATTCCATTAAATGTTTCCAATTCAATCAAATGCATGGACTTGTTGAAACACTCTTCTAGTAGACTTGTGAGCCTGATACAAGAATTCAAAGTCAAGTTCAATAATGCATGGAGTTTCTCTACCGAGGGAAGTAGTGATTAGAGATTTGAACACCTATCCAAATTCAATCTCTCCAATGCATGGAGTTTCCTTATAGAAGGAAGTAATGATTGGAGATTTGAACACCTATCCAAATTCAATCTTTCCAATGCATGGAGTTTCCCTATAGAAGGAGGTAGTGATTCCAAAGACATGGACAACTATCCAAATTCAATTTCTTCAATGCATGGAGTTCGCCAATGGCATGAAGTAGATTTTGTAATGCCTTACAACTAATTAAATTCAACTCCAATAATGAATGGAGTTCCCCAATTGCATCAAGTATTTTTTGCAATTGAAAACAACTTAATTCAACTTCAACAATGAATGGAGTTCCCCAATTGCATTAGGTAGTTTTTGCAATTAAAAACAACTTAAATTCAACTCCAACAATGAATGGAATTCCCCAATAGCATTAAATAGGTTTTGTAGTCGCCTACACTAACTTAAATTCAACTCCAATAATGAATGGAATTCCCCTACACCAGGATGTAATTTGAACATAAACCAAGTACTCATAGGTGGACAATATGATGGCACATCCGGAAAGGTAATGTTTCCATTGTGGATCCATGCGAATCAAGCCATGTCGACTTATTCAAAGGATTTGCAAGGAAAAAACAAAAAATGTTTTCTTGAAATTGAAATCATAGGGCCAACAAGTGAAGTTGTGCCATTGTTGCACCCAAGGGTTTTGCAATATCATCATAGTTTCTCATGGCCTCCAATATGGAAAAATGTGTTAACCTTGTATTTTCCAATGAATTCTTTTGCTAATGACATGCCTTGGACTCCTTCCATTACCTAACACAATCATCAAGCAAAAACTATGTCAAATATCATATTTCGCCAAAACAAACCAATTACCAACATGCCAAGTAAATGTACACAATCCATTTTAATCATTAATTTCATGCCTTTAATGGCTTTCATGCCTTTCAAAGCTTTGATTATGGGTCTACCCACACTACCATGAACCAAGTAAAATAAATGTATCGAATGTTTGATTTTTCATGTTGTAAAGTGATAATTTCGTTTGGTAGTTCAAATTGTTAGATATACTTATATAACAACATTCATGATATATCATTAAAACATGTAAATTAATTTGAAATTAATTTAATGAATGAAAATATGCAAAAACATTTTTAAAGCACTATAACCATGCTTTGAAGTAGAAAAAGGATTTCTATAGTGATTTAAAAAGATTTGGAAATGACATTTTTTGAAAAAAAAATTAATAAAAACTTTCACATGATACTATATAGAAAATTTTAATGATTTTTAAAAATTTTGAAATATTTCAAGAATAAGTAGTCAAAAGTAGGCAAGTGTGGTTCATGTTAATATGGCCACACCTATATCATCCTTTGGGGAGTTTTTATGCCTTTGATACATTGCATTACTTTCCTTAGATGCCATAGTCAAATACCATCATTTTTTGTATAATTTGCCATCTAGTTGTAAGGACATGCAATGTTTTGACACATGTCTTGAACTTGATCATGCATTTGTATTTGCCCCCCAAATTTCACCTCAAGAAAAAAAATTGTCCCTCAAATTTGCAAAAGGAATGTTAGGCATATCACACAACTATTCCCACGTTCTTAATGCACTTGTGTAAATCATGCCTTTCCAGCCATGTACATAATCATCAATATTACAAAAGGAACGTGCCACATCCAAAAGCATCCTTTTTTTATCCAACTCCAAGGAATGAAAATTAATTTGTAAACTATTCCATAGTTTATCGTCCAACATTTTCAAGCCTTTAGCTTTTCACAATCTCTTTGAAACATCTTTCCATTTTTCTCGAAAAGGTTCATTGTGAAGAAATGCACCCATCACCTCAAGGCTCAAGGGGAGCCCACAACAAGCCTTCATGATATCTTCTCTCATTGGTAATAAAAAACATTTTTTATTTGCATCACGCTTGAAAACATGTGAATCAAACAAGTCCAAGGCTTCTAAAGGCTCCAAAAAGTCCATTTCCATCTTGCCTTCTTTACCAACAATATTTTTTATAACATCCCAATCACGACTTGTTAAAATGAAATCACTTCCTTTCCCAAAAATGTGATTACGTAATAAGGATGAAATAGATTTAGAACTTGTGGAATCTATGTCATCCACAACGACTAACACCTTTTGTCAATGATCAAGTTTATCCAATAATTAATGTTCAACATCTTCAAATGGTCATGATCTTACATCTCCCAAAAAATGATATGCATCATATTCGTTGGAGACAATACAAGAATTTTCATGTGCCGATGTTGTTTTGCCAATACCTCCCATCCCAACTATCCCAACAAAATGAACCTTTTGTAATTGTTGCCTCACATTGGCAACATGTGTAGTGAGTCCAAATGTAAGATTTGGTGGAAGTATTTTGTTGAATTGATTTGCCTACCAAAAGGAAGATGTTGTTAATGACTTTTATCAATGACATGGATGTATTTGGTGGAACGTAAAAAATATGACATTATGTAATAAATTTTTAATCTTTTAAATTGTTGAGATTGCTAAAATGTCATTGTTGTACATAATGCATTCTCTATGGTGCATGATCAGAGTCTTCACAAACAAATGATTTTTATGTAAAAATTATATTGACCATTCATGGTGTAAAATTAATTTCCATATTCACTATTTTTAGTTTAATAATATTTATATGTAAGATCATGAAAATCTCACCTCATTTATGCATATGTTGATGAGGTTCAAAAACATGTTATAGGAAAGATGTTCTTTGCCTGGAGGCTTGCAAACTTGCATGTGATCACAATCTTCAAGCTTGTAGTTATTGTTCCTTGACAACCTCTAGGCCAAAGTAAAATCCACAAAAATCCCCTATCACCATGAAAAAACAACACATATACATTGAAGCATTAAATGACAATGCAAATACCAAACAAAAACACAAGTTAATAAAGTTAAAAGTAGATTGTTGAACACAAAAAGTTCCAAACAAGGTGTGTAAAATGGATGTGTGTACCATGTCCTTCATGGGCCTCCCCTCACCAAATGCATACACATTGATTCTCTTGGTTGTGATAATATTTTCAAACTCCATAGACAAGGTTTCCATGTCTCTTTGGAACCACTTCATGTTCTTGATTATTCCAACTTGGGATTCAACGATCTTTGTAGATAGTTTTCAATGTGTGAACCAACATGTGGAACTACATAGAATGCCACACCTTTCAAGTTCTTCAAAAAAGTCTTTGCATGTTTCACATAACATTTTTCCAAGGCATTTACAAGATTGTGACTAAACTTCCTCCATGCTTTGAAAACCAAGCTCTTTAGCACCAATCTTCCAAAATTGTGTCCTACCAACACATGATGATTTTGACCTACTTTTCATGTATCCCTACATCATATTACATGTATTCCTTAAAAAATTACAACAATTTCAATGCATGATCATTGCATGAGCTATTCATTTTACAAAATGTTAGATTTATTTGCTAAGATTTTATTTTCCAACATGTACATAAATTCATCCAACAAGAACATTGTTGTCTCATCGTACTTTACACTTAGGATATGTCACAAAATCTTTCCAAAGTTCTTGTATTCTTTGAAACCATTTTACTTGACAATCAACATGGCATTCAATGTTTTCAAAACATGTGTCATGTGCAAGGTATATTCAACAAAGGTTCCTTGGTCAAAAAATAAACCTTCATGAAGACATTGAAATTAAACACCATTTTGATGGTGAGTTGAAGTTGGCTTGAATTTATAGCTATGTATGAATGACCAATGAAACACGCATATGCATTTTCATGGTCTCATGGAAATAAATATACTTGTCAATTTTAACACATTTACATTTTTTTCACAACAATTAAAAGAATATTCCTACTTCCTTTGGTGGCACAAGTAGGTATGTGGTTTTAAGGATTTAATTCCATGAAGATCATTTTCATTTCTTACATGGTTTGTTCATAACAATTCTTGATTGTTGAAAATATTTCATAAATCTAGATTTTCATATAACCATGAATTAATGTAAACAAGGTACAATTTTTCAAACATGGAATTTCCATAAATAAAGAGATGAAAGTAGTACCCACTAATCAAATTTTTGAAGATGTTAAATAATATATGAAACATGATTGTGAATCGAAGCTTGCACATGGGCATCATATGACAAGGAAAGGACATGCATTTTGCCATGGAGATTAGAGGGTACCTAATCTTTAGGCCAACATATTTCATCACAATCATGTTGTAGCCATGTGTTTTTCCATGCATCATTAACATTGGCTGCATTGAATTGACGCACTCCCAAGTCCTTTGTTGAACCCACTTGAGGGTCCAACTATGTAGATTTGCGGAAAGTTGGGACTTGAGGGTCACTCCTGACTTCCAGCACTAAAAGGGGGTGGGGTAGAGGGGCGTGCTAGAAGTCCAGGGATTAGACTAGGAAGAGGGACTAAATTATTAAGCTTGAATTTGCATCCAAAACCAATCACAAGAAGGTTAGTTAGCATTCGGGAACACCCTTGGGTGTTGGGACAAACCACGGGCACTTTGACACATAAAACTCACCACGGCCCGGATTGAGGGGAAGCCACCACCTTCCCCCATATAGTATTCTCTGCGTCTCACCGCAGAGGCTACATCTGAATGGCTCTTTTTCCTAGGACTCCCAAGTTGGAGTCTCGAAACTGTCCGGGTTGGAGTCCCAGGGCTTTGGACGCTCATAATTCTTCGCCCCAAACTCGAATCGGGACGAGGTTTGAACCAAAGTTGTAGCTCTCATTGAGAGCTTTCCAATGCCGTGTTGCACTCCTTGAGGTGACATCGGGAAAAGGTTGATTCCTGACTTTTAGTGGTTGGGAGTCAAACTACCAATAATGGGCTGGTAGTTTGACTCCCGGCCCTTCTTTTGCCCATAACTTGGGCTGCAGATGTCCAAATGGCCCACGCGAGGCCATTTTGGGCATCTAAGCTTCAAGACCTTTCCATTGATATAAAGAACGCACCAATGCAAGGAGATTTGACTCTTCAAATTGTCTTCTGAGTTTTCGGGAGTCCCAGAAGACTCCATTTTCCCACTTTTAGGAGTGTGAGTTGCATTCTCACACTTAGCCCCAAAGTGGGGTTGCGACAGAATTGTAGCCCATGGAAAAACACTACATCCATTTCAGTCCTATGATTGTACACATAATCAGGCGATAGTTGATGCATCGATTTAATCTACATATAATTTCATAAAAGTCTAATTAATTTAAATGAGGTGACATATATAATTCCAAGTTAGGATTTAGAATTTCAAAATCTTTTTATTGTAGCAATGAAAATTTGTTTGAACATGGGTGATTATAATACACCATGTAGATCTTAGGATTAAGAATCAATTTGTTGGAGTGTTGATATTCATGAGTGATAGATGATGGAGGTCGAACATACTTATAATCTTGGTAGCCATTGTACCACAAGATCATTTATTATTGCAACCATAAGCAAGAAAGGTGCACTAGTTTTTTTCACTTTATTTTGATTCCTTGAAGAAGATTAGAACAAAACTTGTGTATCTTCTTCAAACACAAGATACAAAGTTTTAAATCACATGTTTTGCATGTGCCACACACTCAATGAAAGTCCCTTATAGGAGAATCTTGATGCAAACATTGATGTCCACCTTATACTTTTACATATGCACGCATACCCACAGGAATGATTTCAATGATTTTAAAGTGCATAGAGAAAATTATACTCTCATTGAGAATTTTGAAAAATATTACATAATTAGGAGCTGATTGGTGGCATTAAAAAACATTAATGTTCAACTTCCCATAATAATTGCCTTGGTTCATGGGACCAAATATATTAAATATTTGACAAACATGTGTTGAAATGGTTGAAGTATTATACATAAATAAACATCACTCTACAATGATTGAAAAGTTACAAAGTGGAGAACAAAATGAATGGGCCAAAACTAATGTCTAAATTTACTACATAATCAAGCCAGTTACAAAAAGGATCATGAATCAGATTCTAATGTATTATCACAAGAGTTTAAAAGCTTTAGAACGTTTCAATAAACGTTGAATTTCATCCCAACTCACTACACCAAAATGCATCTTAGTTCACCGTGGGTTTCATTAGATTTTGAGTGAATTTGGATTTTTTTATCATGGAGAAACTGGTCAACCCCCCAATGAATAGGGACTAATTGTTACGAATAGTGAATTGGTCCACCAATACTTAGTGAAATACAAATTTATTTAGCCATTTCACCTACTAGTTAATTAACTAGGTAGCATGGAAATCCATTAAATTTAAATTATTTAATATTTAATGTAATATTTAATATTATTGATATTTTCATGATTTTAACCTATGAATTATTAACACATGTCACTACCTATGTTAAGTTTTAAATCCTAACTTAGGTACATAAACCATGTATTCAACCTAAATAGGCACCTACTTTAGAGAACTACATAAAAAAATATTTGATCAACTTACCACTGGTGACCACAAACACACCATTTGTGAGATTTGATCCCTTGACCTTTAGGATGAATGCAAACACCCCTACCATCAAGCCACCACAGTTGTCGTGATAATTTGTACATTGCATTTTATTTATCAAATACTTCATTTTAAACATTTTAAAAACATAAAATTAAAAAATTCATATATTATTAAAAATTTGTCCACATGGAATGATTATTATTTTTTCAATAATGTATATAATTACATTTATTTCCTTTTAAAATGTAAAATTATTTTATTTTTTTAAAATATCATTATTCAATAACATTTCAATTACCATTTTTTTGAAAAAAAAAAAAGTTTACTAAATGGATTTTTTTTTGTTAATATAATCATACTACTTATGTTAGGCTATTTTCAGCTATTCTAGGGCTACTTTTCATTATTCTAAATTATTTCACCTTAGGTTACTTTTGGTTATTCTAAGTTATTTTTGGTTATTTTATGTTACATTTGACTAGTTTAAGTTATTTTACCTTAGGCTATTTTCAACTACTATAAATTATTTTTCGTTATTATATGTTTTTTTTATTATTGTAGGTTATTTCACTTTAAATTATTTGTGGTTATTATAAGTTATTTTTAATTATTCTAAATTATTTCATCTTAGGTTATTTTTTACTATGTGAAGCTATTTTTGGCTATTGAAAGTTATTTCACCTTATGCTAGTATTAGTTATTATAGGCTATATTAACATAAACTATTTATGGTTATTCTATTGGTGGCTATTATTAATATTATATTGGTGGTTATTGGTGCCTATTTTATTGGTGCTTATATACTTTATTAATGGTTATTAGTGGTTATTATATTGGTGGCTATTAATGGTTATTGGTGGTTATTCTATTAATGGCTATTGGTGGTTATTTTATTAATGACTATTGGTGGTTATTCTATTAATGATTATTGGTGGATATTATATTCATGTATATTGGTGGTTATTTTAAGTTAAATTATCATAGGCTATTAGTGGTTATTAATGGTTATTATATTAGTGGCTATAGGTGACTATTTTAATAATGGTTATTGGTGATTATTCTATTAATGGCTATTGGTGGACATTATATTAATGGCTATTGGTGAACATTACATTAATAGCTATTGGTGGATATTATATTAGTGTATATTAGTGGTTATTTTAAGTTAAATTATCATAGGTTATTAATGGTTATTAGTGGCTATTAGTGACTATTTTATTAATGGCTATTGGTGATTATTCTATTAATGGTTTTTTTCGTTATTCTATTGCAGGCCATTAGTGGTTATTAGTGGCTAATTTATTAATGGCTATTGGTGGCTATTTTGTTGGTTGCTTTTGGTGCCTTTTTTGGGTTAGTTGTGGTTGTTTTAGGTTATATTACAACTATTGGTGGTTATTCTATTATAAGATATTGTTGGATATTTTAGGCTATATTATCATAAGCTATTGGTAATTATTTTATTGTAGGCTAATGTTCTAAATTACTTTTCATAGGTTATTATTGGTTATTCTAGGCTATTTTACCATAGGTCATTATATTTTATTTTAAATTATTATACTAAGGATAAATTAACATATAATAACATAAAGTAGAATGACCTTGAATAACCTAAAGTATAACTTGAAATAACATATATTAATTTAAAATAAAATAACTTAAAATATAGCCTAAAGTTAATTGAATAATTTAGTTTAAAATAAATTAAAATAAAAAACCTATAATAAAATAATTAAAATACCTTAAGGTATAATAATGTATGATAGTTTAAGGTATAATAATTTATAATAGCCTATAATAACTTAAGGTATAAGTTAAAATAATTAAATTAACCTAAAATAATATAAGGTATATCATAAAGTAGCACAAGGTATTTAAATCAACAACATAAAAATAAACCTATTTACCATAATAAATTATAATAATGAATTATGTCAATTAGTAGTGAAACATGATGTTTACATAATGATATTATAGTGAAATAACTTTAACGAAGGTGAAATCACTAAAATGCAATGAACTTATTTCACTTTTAAGGTCCCATAGTGATTTAGGTTAATGAACTACACCCCACTTTTGTACTAGTGATTCCATGTGTAATTATGAATGAACTCTTATGTGAGCCCACATAACATGATCGTTTATCAGATGTGATACACATGTTTATAATGCACATACACCCTGTGACCACCCAAAGAACCTGCCAATATTTTGACAAAATAAACACATGAACATCTAAGGTAATTTTTAATAATCACATTGTATCCTTGGTCATCTGAAAAAATATTATAAATTCGTCCATACGCAAATGAGGGGACATCAACAATAGGGAAAAAAATGCATTGGGTAAGTAAGATGCTAGCTTCCCAATTATTAGTGTGCTACTGTGTTATTTTGAAAACAGAAGGTTGTTTCACCTTCTTGCCACCATGAATTGTGGGCCAACAACTCGCATTGGTTGGCGACACAATGTTGTGAGAATTCATAGCAAACACATGCAAAATGCTTGAAATAAACGATTGGGAACGAAATAAATTTCGAGCACAACTATGATAAAAGGAAAACCCCACTTTTTTAAAAATTGTTACCTCCTTTTGAGTTAAGTCAATACCTTTTTGGATGGGTCATACAGTTGGAACTAAAGGTTTAACAATTGCATATTTTCGCATTGTCCCACCAACATAATGGTTGAAATCATTGGGACAAAATTAATGCATATGGTGTTCCAATGATCCCATATGAAATTGTAGCCAAAACCCTGAGTAACATGGAGTAAGAGTTCCACTTATATATTTGTAAAGGTTGATATTTGCTTTGCATTTGAATCTCATGGTTTTTTGGAACACCAAACATCAAATTACAGAACTGGGTGGACAACATTCAATCCGCCATTGGCCATCAACACAAATATTTTCTTTCAACTTTAGGCCACCTCAAAATACCAAAGGTAAATAAACACTAGAATAACACAACAGTTGCTACATGCCTACATTCCCAACAACATTGGGTTGAGCAACATGAACTATTATTCGTGGACAAGAGAAATTCACATGGTCAAGATGATGATAATCATTATCTACACTAAGAGGACAATCTACAGTCACTTAACAAACCCAAAAATGTCACGATTCTAGCCTTGGGCTCGCGACCAAAGCAAGGGCTTGCAAAGGTGCAAGCCAAGACTGAAGCTTGGGAATCACATTTCATGCTCTTGGGAGTGTAAGAGGGTGTGAGTGAGTGAACCCACACTCCCAAGTGGGCTCCCACTTTGAGAGTTAGAGTCCCAATGGACTTTTGAATTTTTAGAAAAGAATTTCAAGGAAAAAAACCTCATTGGATTGAAAAGTTCCTTATACCATTAGAAAGCTCTTGGAATGCAGATGTCTAAAATGGGCTTGCACGTCCCATTTGAGTACTTGAAACACAAGTTATGGTTGAAAGAAAGGTTGGGAGTTAAGTTGCCAATTTGACTCAATTTGACTCCCAACCACTAAAAGTCTGGAATTGCCCTGATTTATTTGTGTGCAAGTGGCATGTGACATATCATTGGAAATCTCTCAATGAGGGCTACAACTTTGCTTTGGACCTCACCTCAATCAGAGGTTTGCACAAAAAAATATGGGCCTTCAAAGTCGTGGGAATCCTAATTTCGCGAATTTTGCGAATTTCAAAACTCCCAACTTGGGAGTCCGGGACAAAATGACATTTAGATGTAGCCCCTATAACTAATCAAAAAGAATACTATTAGGGGGAAGGTGGTGGCTTCCCCCAAATCCAGGTCGTGGTGAGTCTTGTAAATTCGTGGCTCGTTCGTGCACCAAAAGTGTTTTAACTACACACTAACCAACTTGTTGTTTGGTTTTTGTAAGTTTGTGTGAATAATTGACCCACTTGTCACTCATCCTAGTCCCCATCCCAAAGCTCCAACACGCCCCTCTACCCTCAAAATCTTGCGAATTAGGGAGTGTACCCTGACTCTTTCTCCTTCCGTTGTTTTCACCTTTGGATTCGTAGTTAAATCTATCAAGGAGTTTAGGAGTGTGCCACAGTTGTTACATGCCTACATTCCCAACAACATTGGGTTGAACAACATGAACTATTACTCGTGAACAAGAAAAATTCATATGGTTAAAACGATGATAATCATTGTTTCCACCAAAAGGACAATCAACAAATCGCTTAACAAACCCAAAAACTTCCTCCCCTTCGAAGTTCGAAATGCGATAGAAGAAGGAAGATCCAAATGTGTAATTTGCCACAACAGTTGCTAATTTAGTAGGATCATTAAACTGTTGGGCCCTCCTCAACAACAATTCATTTTTGTTAGGTCCATGACCAATTGGAACCCTTCGCAACTATTGTCTATACAATGTACATTGTTTGAAAGCCTAAACGTAATCGTCAAATGTCGTTGTGTATAAACAAATGTCTCAATTCCCTAGTTGTTATAACCAAATGTTATGCACAGTTTCGATTAGATTACAAGTGGGCATGTCCACCCACTCCTCATCATTAAGCTTTTTACAAATCAAAGGAAAGGAAGCATAAAATTTATATGAAATGCTACAACAGAGAAAGAGATAAATCACAAATGGAAGTTTAATGGAAATGGACACCTTATAGTTTTGAATGCACAAAAGAGAAGGGAAGTCATAGGAAGTTCACAAAAGATGTACTCACATGGACCATGAAACCTCCCCATTGTTTGACACAAAAATGCCAAAAGTTAATCCAATTGCTAAGCTTGTGGACACCCGCCTTTTAAATAGCCCCAAATGAAAGCCACCAAGAATGAATTAGAGCATAATGATTGTTAGCATCCCTAAAGGATGTGGCATTTTTGTACTGGTGGCAAAGAGCCCTATGCTCATCTTGCAATTCAGGTCTGATTAGTTGTTTGGTGTGTTTATTGAGTGATTGAGTCCAATGGAATAAACAGGTGCACTCTTTATCAACCATCTTGACAAAGGGGTCCCCCAAACCATAAACAATTTTGACCACATTCCAATTGGTTTGTGCGCTATCAGCCATGAATCCCTTGAAATTGGGTTTTGGAAATCCGTGTTTTAACATCATTTCATTAAGTTTTGTCCACATAAGTTGTTGAGCTTCAATGTCCTTAAACTACATATCACAAATTGATATGGTCAACACTTTACAATACATAGGGTCGTACACATGACAAGCCATAATTGTCCATCCAACAACACACTTCACATGATCAAACATGATCCAAGTGTTTTGTAAATCCCTTGCAGGTTGCATTTGTGTCACAAGGCTAATTCCACTTTTGACACCATTTATCGACATTTTGAAAATGAACACCTTTTGTCCACGAACTTGTCTTAGGAAGCAGCATTCCTAGATGTAGTCATACCAACTCTTGGACTTCAATTCAAGTATGCTAACAATATAGCCACCTTTTAAATGACATTTGAAAGAAATAACAAGGTACAAATGTTGGGAAAACTAAGTTCACAGAACTTATCCTAGATTTGCTCCAGTTGCTCACCTTTGAGGAGTTCCATTATGCCATCCCTAAAATCATCAAACAAGTAACTTGCCAAGAAGGTCTTGTTGGCACTGAGGGAAATGGAAGAAATTTTTACATTAGGCGTGCGATCCACCTCCTCTGCAATCAACCTTCTAGTCTCCTTGACAAACTCCCAACACTTTCCATATGCAACAAAATGGTTGTGAACACCAAGATGAATCACCGCTTTTGACATAGATTGAAGTCTATGCACAACATAATAGATTCGCCCACCACAATCAGTGACATAGAAAGGATAAGAATGATAAAATTTGCATCCAAGCGAAGAAGTGGATGGAATCATTATCATTTGACCTAAGACTAGAATATGAACAAACTAACTGCACCAAAATGTTTCATTGCAAGTGGCAAAGTGCACAAAGTTCTCACAATCATCCAACACACACCACAAATGACCCAAACAACAAGCCTTCTTGAAACTAAGCCCAAACAAATTTTTTATATTGGTTGTGACCAGCTTATGCCAAGCATGGCCATTGAACTTTTTATCCACGCCTTGCATTTCGGAAGGGTTGTGAGCATTCAAATGGATTTACAGCAATTCAAACAAGATGTCCCCATTGAAAATAATCGACAAGAATTAGACTTTTCATAAATGGATCTTATTATAATCCAAAGTCCACAACTCATTTGAGGTTTGTCTTGGTAGCACCATCACATGTAAGCAAGAGACAATAAACTGAATATTCCCCAAAGGGGTGGATGGTTATGACAACAAAGAGGCATCAAATTGAAAAATGATTTTTGGCAATTTCATCAACAAAGGAAAGGGTGTCAAGTTGTCACTTGAAGAGGAATCAGACAATTCAATGAAAATAAAAGATGCAAAAACATCATAACATTGAGGGAAAATGTTGTCACCTTCAAGTTCTTGTTTCACAATCTTGATCACAAAACCTGCAATTCTTGTTATAAGGATGATTTCTTGAAAATTATGAGCCAAACTATCACCAACAATGTGATAAAAGCCACAACCAACCACCCACTATCTCCCTTGTGAGGAGGTTGTAGGAATATGGTACAAAGAACTTGAGACAAAGTTATTAGAATCATACAAGATGTCTTTAAATATATGTAAAAAACCTGGCTGAAAAACTAACATAGTGCATAGACAATGTTCATAAACAACGATTGTCCTTGAATCATCTACCATGATGGTCTGAGCGTCCAGGAACATGAAATGTCACCATGTTACAAAAGGCACAAAAGAAGTAGGGAAGGAACTTAAAGGGATTTTAAATTAGCAAAAGTAGAATCTAACACCATGGTAAAATTTGAAAGGTTTGGAGGAAGAGGAGGAGGAATCGGGGAAATATAATCCAAGTAGGGAGCGGATTGAATGTGAAATTGGACAAAACACAACAATAATGAAAACATCAAAGAAGAAAATCAAGTAGTGTAATAATAAACATCAGACTAAAATTATAAAACTTATGTGCTTGTAGCCAAAGATAATCTTTGTTGATGGAATATGGTGCAAAAAATAAAATTTGAAATGTTTGATCACTTTTAACGTTGTTAAAGTGGAAACTTAACCAAATTTTTTTTAAGACTCCAATACATTATGTGAATTACATAAATGTGGTGGAGGCTTGGAAATAAGTGTAAAAGTGCGGGATAATATAAAGAGCCATTAGGAAAAAAAAAATGTTTCATTAAAAAAAGATCAACTTTTGGAAGGACAAATGAACGAAAAAAGGAATGAACAAACACCAAAAAACTCTAACAGATCAATGGTGGTAGGACATTAAGTGAACAAGAATACCATTTGGCAACTAGTAATCAAGTTAACATAAATAGGGTTGTTGTATGTGCAATGTGCAGAAATCCAAGAAAAATGCTACAAAAAAATGGGTGGAAGAGGGCATAACATGATAGGGTAATAGCCTCGTGCAAATAGGGGGAGGACAACAATTACATCTAAGGTCAAAAGAAGCACATTGGAACATGGCAATAAGTGTCAGATCAATGATAAGATATGCAATCCATACTCTGCATTAGTCAAATCATGTGAAATATTTTCATGACGAGATCTTGATAGGAAAAGAAAAAGCCAAAGGGAATAATTATTCATCACAATTGGAACATGTTGTAAAAATGATCTAATTAGTGTTTGTAATATTAGATTCCATCAAGCGTTAGGAATTACGAGAAGTATTTTCCAAAAAACAAACTACACAATATTAAGGAAATGACATTCCCAACAACTTTCATATCTCAACAAAAATCAAAAGGATAACAAACATAAGAATTCATTATTATTCATGTGAGTGTTAAAATTAAGTAAAATTTACATAAAATTCATGAAAAGGGAAAAAAAAATTTGGAATTTGTAATGTCATTTCCAGGTTGGTGGAAAGGAAAAAGAATTTAGAAGATGTTCGAGATATATTTATTATGGAATGGAAGTTGTTATAAGGAAAGAAGTAAAATATGTGTTCTTGAAAATGTGTACGTTTTATCACAAATATTTACGGGCCTTCATGAAATCCCTTGAAATTTGGTATAATAGATTTTATTTGTAGCAAAGAGGTTAAATTAGGTTAACCTAAAAGGTCACTAGCCATACGAAAAGTTTTTTGAACTAGTCACAAGTTCTTAATAAAATTTAAACATGTTTGTAACATCATGTCTAAAATATTGAAAAATCGATAGAATCAATATTGGGAGGGAAATTAACAACCTTGGTCCATTATGTTCATGTGTATTAATATCCGAACGTGAATTTTGTGGAAATCATATATTCACCCTCCAAGTGTATAAAATTCAGAACAAAAACATATATTCATTAACATCACTTTTTGTTACACATAAAACAAAATTAGGTACAACAATGCAATGTCAGTGGCATTCATTATCATGATGGACAATTATAGTTATAGTTAGTTTTCAAAATTATGATTCAGAGATATGGCAGTAAGCAAGGTTAGTGAGGTCCACTATGCTAAATAAAATGATATTGAAAAGAAAATCATGCAACAAATTTTTTGAAGTTCATTATCAAAACATCAAAAATGATGAAAACACAAATTTAACAAGATTAAATAACCTTTCAAAAACGGCTTTTATATGGTGACTCAACATATAAAAATATTTGGAATATAAATAAATATGAAAATAATAGTTGCAATGGAAAGATGAAAATTCAATATTCCAAAAATAATTAATTAAAGAATAAATATCTAATTTTGAATATTTGGTTCTAATTGATTTATAACTATTAATCAAACCCTAATTACCTTTTTTAATTTTCTAATTAATATATATATATATTTAATTCCCTATCTATTAAAATGTGTGTTTGAGACTACAAAAAAAGACACTAGATGACATTTCTTGCAGAAAATGTTAAAGTTTATAGAAAGGGAGCAACTATTGTCTTTAGTCAAGTGTTATGGTTCAGAAAAGAGAAGCCACAATTTCAAATGCAAGAAGAAAGTGTTGTTCAAGAAAACTCCAAAACTCTAAGATGAAAAATATGAAAGCAAAATTTCTAGTGGACAAATCTAAACCAATGAAAATGAAATATGGAAATGCTAGCCAAGAAGAAGCTACAATTGACAAAGGATATGTGGTGCAACCTCTTTTCCACAAGGGGTGATTAAGTTGAAAAAGACAAGACATAATTTTAAAAGTGTTGTGAATATTACCTAGTTTATGAAACGTAATTTGCTTGTTTCTAATAGAAAAACCCATTGATCATTTGTTTTAGAGGCCCAAAAGAAGTGCAATTTGTTCTCTAATGCACAATAAAACTTCTTAAAACAAATTGAGTGGATTTGAGTTGTGTCCATTCGGCCCTACAGCAAGTATGACTAAAAATATGTTTCTTGTGTGAAAAGAAGATGGAATTGTGCTTGAAATTACACTTCCAGGCTTGGTTTTTTTAAAAAGGTGTGTTAGAAACCTTAATATCTTGCTTGAGATTTTTACATATATATTCCTTGTGTTCTTGTTTTTGTATGAGGTGGGGGACACAAACAACACAACAACTTGGAGTAAGCTTCCAAGCTTTTCCAATTTCATGTGTTTCATTTTTTGTCTTCCATGTTTATTCCTTTACATTTGTTTGTTTAGAGTTTTTTTAAAGTTTTGATGTTTTGTAGTTTTTTAGGTTGCATAAAAGCTCAACCGAGGCAAGATGATTTGCCTTGGCCTCTCTTGAAGCTTTCGAGCTTGGAACTTGGGAGCTTCAAGAAAGGCCAAATGCAAAAAAGTTACACTCGGCATGTGTTGGAGCTTTTGAGCTTCAAGCTCGGAAGCTCATAGAGGGCTCGAGGCAATTTTTTTGTGTTTAGCCTCCAACTTTCAACACCAAAAGTTGGAGGTTGAGTGCAATTTTTTTTACATTTGGCATGTTTTGGAGCTTCCAAACTTGGAGTTTGAAAGTTCCATTTGGGGTTGAGGCAAAAAAATTTGTGCTTGGCCTACAACTTTCGGTGCCAAAAGATGCAAGCTAAGCACAAAAAATTATGTTCGGCAAGTCTTAGAGCTTCTAAGCTTTAAGCTTGGAAGCTTTGTAGTTTGGCCGAGGCAAAAAATTTTGCGCTTGGCCTCCAACTTTCAACTTTTGGCACCAAAAATTAGAGGTTGAACACACAAAAAACTATGCTCAGCCATTTTCAGACGTGTTGAAGAGCAACCAGGCACTAGAAAAATGCACTTGCCCTCCAACTTTCAGTGTCAAAAGTTGGAGGCCAATTGAATTTTTTTACACTCGACCTTTCATGGAACCCTCAAGCAACATGCTCAGGAGCTCCATGAAAGGATGAGGCAAATTTTGTTCCTTAACCTCTCATAAAAGTCCCAAGCTTTGTGTTCAAGGGCTCCACGAGAGGTTGGTCATAAAAAAAATTGTTCAACCTCCAACTTTTAGCACCAAAAGTTGGAGGTAGAGCAAAATGTTTTTGCATTCGGCCTCTCATGGAGCTCTCGAGCTTCGTGCTTGAGTATTCCATAAGAGGCTAAGCGGAAAATGTTATTGTTTAGCCTCCAATTTTCAACGCTAAAAGTTTGAGGCCAAACATAATTTTTTTATTTCAAGCTTTCTTGAAAACATGAGCTCCCAAGCTTGGAGCTTCGAAATGTGAATTTCTTCAATTCGTGTTCCTGAATGCAATTCATGATTATTATTTAACCTTGTCTCCTTCATTTCTTTGTTTCGTAGAACTCTGTCAATACTGGGAGTCCATCTACAAAGGTATGTTTGTCTCTTTCTTTTTCACATTCTATTCTCAAACTATGCATCTTACCTTTTCTCTCCTATAGGTTCCTCCATCTTTGGAAGGTGTTGAGTTGATTGAACAAAGGCTACTAGAAGAGAATTATGAGGAGGTATTATCATTCTTCACAAGTCTTCGTGATATTCATGTTTTAACAATATTTGTATTCTTTAAGTTAATTTTGTCCCCACTTTTTTATAGGTGTAGAACTTTAACTCACAACAAGGCACAGAAATGAATGTCCATGAATCTCAATTTGTGCCAAAAACCACCTCTACACAAGTACTTGCTATCCAATTTTTCTTATTCCTCCTTTTTTATTCTTGTGAATTGTTTCCAATGTAACCTAACTTCATCATGACCTTGTCTACTTAAGAGGTTAGCTTGACTTCTGGGTCTTTTACGCAATTGGAAGCAATCAATACAATTGGAGACAAGGAAATCTTCTTGGTCTAGATGGAGCATAAGGTCAAGATAGTCAAGGTGTTGGAGAGGCATAAGATTCATCCCAAAACCAAGATCCGGATGAACATACCCTTCTACCACATGATATCCATGCTAATTGTGAGACCAACCTTGATCGATGTGCTCAAGATGGAATAAACGTTCCAAATAGGCTATCGAAAAGGCAACAAAATTTTTTATGTCTCTCCCAAAAACTAGCATGGGGAAGAGGCATTTGTTATAGATCACATTCATGAATGGGACGATCATTGGAAGGTTGTGAATGCATCATTTGAGGAGGGGCTGAATGCATATGAAGATTTTCAAAGGTTCAATGGGAGAATGTTCTATGTTTAGGACGGCAACCATCAGCTACAAGCCTGGATGCCTTATATCTTTAGAGTTCATTCGGATGACCTCTCTTGGCACATTGCAATGGATTCCATCATGCTAAATACATGAGAGGGCCTCATCCACCTCCTCACTACAATGACAAACATGAATAAATAAGATTCAAACAAAACATTATTGATTTCAAACTTCCTATCTTGTCTTTCTATTCATCTACTTTTTTTTTGTTTATTGTTTTGTGCATTGAAGTTGAAGTTCTTTGTCAATTTTGTTTCAACCCCCCAAGTTTGTCGAATTTGATCACATGAAACCTAGTCTAGTACATGATTTATTTTGCATCTAGAGCATCAGCATGATTCCATTGGTCCAGTTCAAGGATGTGATCAATCTCAATGTCTACAAGAGATGTGAGAACAAGTCAAGGAAGACTTGGTATTCTTTGACACAAAATATTTCTTTTTATTATATGTACAAGGTTTGAATTTTGCCCAATCTTTCCATTTGTATCTATCAATTTTTCTGATTGAAACATGTGATCTACAAAAATCATTTCTTCTTGGTGTAGTGTGAGCTTTCGACTACAGTGGACGTCGTTGTAAAACTTTATTATAAGGAAATTCCAAATGAGAAATTGAAGCCACCTTCCATACCGCAGGCACTTATGGACAAGGCAATGGATCAGGTCCAAAAGGATCATACTTCTGCTTTCACGAAACATTTGTTAGCTTATGACCCTACTTTTGGTCCCAAGTTCCTTAAACACATTCAAGTCCATTACAATATGAATTCAAAGCCATAAATGTTCACTGAGAAGCTACATATGCTAACTTCTGCACATCTCACAAATGAGTAGAAGTATCTTGGTTGAAACTTTGGAACCAATCTAATGTGTTGAGGGAAACAACGAATTCCCAAAACATAGATTCTTGGATGGAACTTTTGATAAGTGGCTTCACAAGGCAACTTTATAATCTCAGGTAAATGTTTGCCCATCCAAGACTTTGAATTTTTTTGTAGTTGAAGTGATTACAAACTGACATTCAGTATTTTGCAGTTGGAGGTAGAGGCATAAAAACTATATTCTACCACTATCATTGATCTTTCCATTTAGCTTCTCAAGTTTGAAAATCTACCAACATTATCAAACTACATTTAGGAATGGAGACTTTGTCTTTGGGAACTTGTTTCTTTAGGGAGTTTAGGTCCAAAGATGAGATTCAGAGAAGTAAGTTGTGGGAACAACATATCGATGGGATCAAATGCTTTAAATGGGTGGTTTATAGGTGATTTGTAATCTAGCCATTCCAAATTTGTATCATCCATTGTTAGTTGCATTTTAATCTTCCAATGTCATTTGGATTTCATTCCCACTAACTTTGTATTGTTTTATGACCATTATAGGTATTTCCATTTTGTGTTTTTTCAAAAGGGTGCCATATCTAAGATTCCAAAACTCCTCAAAATATGGAAAGATCTAAAGACAAATAGCACAATGTACAGGAAGGACATGTTGAGAAATTGGACATTTCCACATCTCTTGGATTGTGGTTGGTATCTTGACTACCGAAGGAGAACACTCTTCCATCAAAGTTTGAAATTCATGAAAAAATGAGCCAAGACTTCTTTAGGGACTTGGAGCCTTGAGAAGGAGACACCAAGCAAGAAGAGATTGGAGGGGGGCAAAAGGAGGGGAAAGAGACAAATTTAGGAGTTTGGATCAAAGATTTAGGAGAAGGAAGATGTCTCCATTCAATCCTAGAGAGAGGCAAAGCTTGGCTTGGTTGTGCCATCTTTTCAAGAAGTTCCAATGACTTCCATTCAAACCATCCCAACCAAGGTAGATGACACAGCTTTAGACATCCATAAGTTTTGTTCTCCTCAACAAGAATGCCGGAAAATATGATAAGAACAAACCACCCCTAATGTAGGAGCATCAAGTATTGGGAAGAGAATTCCATTGCTCACTCCTTTGTTGATTCCCAATTATGCTCACTATCATTCAATTGTGAAATTGATGAATGTTTCTTGGGCCTCAATTCTTGCATCCCAAATCCAGACTTAGGTAAGGTCACTTGAGCATTTAGGCATTATAAACTAAATGAAGGAGCTATTTCCTTGCCCAATTTGATCTTCTGAATTTTGATTAAGATTTTTCAAGCAACTTTTGTTAGGACAATTTTTTCTTTTCTAAGAGTAGGTGCATTGCAAAGAGCTCTAGGGCATCAACTTTCGGCATCAAAAGTTGAGGGCCAAGAGCACATGGCTCTAGGTCTTCAACTTTCAACACCAAAAGTTGAGGGCCAAGAGCACATGGCTCTAGGTCTTCAACTTTCAACACCAAAAGTTGTATCCCAAGAACATAGAGCTTTTGGGATTCAACTTTCAGTGCCGAAAGTTGAATCTCGAAAGCATAGAGCTATAGAGTTTTTTTTTTCTCTTTGATGTTGATTGGATCACTTTTTTTTTGCATTCATCTAAATATAATCCTTGTTGTAAACACTTATGTTTTTCAAGTGTCTTATGAAAACAAGGTCGATCTTGTTTTAGTAGATGTACCATCCATTCTCTCAATTTTACACATCTCTAAGCCATTCTCCTTCATTCTTCCTTGGAATAGGTGAGTGGATAATTTGATTAGATCTACTATGTTTTTTACAAATAGGTTTCTATCTTTTAGAGGGGTCATCATCATCATGCATGCAGATGACCCGCGAATGTTGAAGGAGATTCGTTCCTTGTTGGAAAACTACCAATTGAAGGTTCACATGAAATGGATTGTTGTTATCTCAAGCCCCCAAATGAGTAATGAGGATCCATCTTCTTGGGTACCACGAATCTTTCCTTCTCCATATGTCTTTTTACTTTGCATTCACTGAAAGTTAAGATTGATGTTAATTCTACCTTTTTTTTGTAGACTCTTATAAACCATGTCACCCCTCTCATGAAAGATCCAGCTCTAGGCATTATGTTATCCTCAAGGTTTCAATTATACACCCCTTCTACCAAGCTAGTTGAAAGGGGTATTAATCCTAAGACTAAGGATGTCCTTTACAACTACATCGATGCAACCTCAATGACCAAATCCTAGACTAGACGGGCTTTCAAGGCGGCAAAGGAGTTCCATGTGATCAACTGCAGGCTCTTATTGATGTTTGCTTGTCACTAGATTTTGCAGTTGTGGACTTTAATTGCGAGACATGTACTTGCATTCATCCCTCTCTTGTTGCCTTGGATTCCAAGTTATTTCTGCAACCTTTTCTATCTCTAACTTTTGCATTTGATTATTCTTACAAGGAATAGTATTTGTGCTTGCTAGGCGCTAGGGAGGTTGATCCTTGCACTTGAAGCCGATTAAAAAATCTTTGATGAAGTTCTAAAACTAGTATTGGATGCAAAGTCATGCGAGAATATTGTAAGGCATGTCTTCAACCTTGATGACAATTCTCCCATCCAAAAGAGAGCCAAAACTAATCTTAATTGTGAGTAAGTCTAGCCACATCCCTTTACTTATGAAACTTAAAATTTTCAATGTTTTTAGCTCTTTTTAATGTTTTGGTTTTTATTTACAAAGAGACCAGTGGATCAAAAAGACAACATGTGCCATTATTTGCTCATCATGATTTCCTTCAAAGTCCCCATCAGAGCTTTATTTTGCATTCATATGTTGAGGCTTCTGCAATTGTGTTGGTGGACTTATGCTCCATCCCCCCATCTCTAGAGCCTATGACTCGTTACCATCTTGGTGTTGAAATATTCATTGATGATGAAGCAAGAAAAACTAGTGTTTAGGACATTTTTGGATTTTTTTTGCCTTTGATTGTATTGTGTTTGTACTTTATTCAAACACATCTTTTCCATTCTCTTTTTCTTCTTGTAATTAATTTCTAGAGGGTTTGATTCGGTAGGTTTTGATTTCTTGATCAAACAACTCTTCTACTAATATACATTTGCGAGTTGTTCAATTTGGAAACAAATCAAGAAGATGTGAAGAAATATATATTTTATGCAATCTGAAAAGCTTTGTTCACAACAATGAAAAATTGAAAAAGTTTCAATGATAGTTTTTTTTTGCAACAGGTTTAGAGGTATCATGAAGTTATGTATAATATTATATGAGCATTTCACTATTGTTAATGCATTGCCAAAACAATATATTGTTTTGTGCATTTCATATTTGTATTTCTATTCCACCACATTCCTTTAATACATTATTTGTCTATCCTTGAATTTTATATCATTGCTCTCTATAATGATTAGCGCCTCATCTTCAAGGAGAGTGCTATTAAATAGATCATGTGATCCTTGGTTGGCTTTAAGGAGTTCATCAACTTTGTTTTCTGTCCCATTTTGTAATAATTTATCTTGTGCACTGAAATAAATGCTTTCATTACACTGTTCTTCTAAGTCTTCTATGACATCCCGATTCCCATTTCGCAACATCTTCTTATGTGAATATTGATCCTCCCTATTACTTTCTAGTCTACCATCTTCATTGTAATTCGAGCTCTAAAGTGAAATGAAATACTCCTCTAATTCCTCCTCATGTGGTGCTTGAACCAATAAGTTCATTCTATCAACAAGAAGACTTCTGATTTTCCAAATTTTAAAATTTTGTTATATGTTCCATTTCCTCCTTTTCAATTTATGCATAGATATGTAAACATGGATGTCAATCCTTGCATAATTAATATTGAAATATAAATATTCTATTCTAAGAAATCAAGTGAGTATTTTTCAATGATGATATTTATATGCAGTGGCTACCTCTTTTTGCGTTTCAATTTTTGAATGTAAAAGTCTATGATAAATTTATGATTTCACCTAGACATTAAACCTTGTTTTCGCTAATAAAAACAAGTTTATCTTTCTTTATGCAATACTTCACTGCTTGATACACATATTGAAAGTGCTTTTTGGGTCATGTTGTTTCATCCTTCTCATTTTATCTCTTTAAATTTATTTTTTTGAAGCTCCCATAATAGGATTGTGACATCTCTGTTAATGGTCTCCATAGTTCTCTTGATTAAGCTTGTAGGATGTTTTTTGACTCTCTAACGTTGTTCTTCCACTTTTTCAATGGTCTAAGTTGCTACAAAATGCATATTTGATTTCCTCCCATCATCAAATTTTCTACAATGAAATTTTTTCTTAGTTTACAATGGTCCTCCTATTCAATTTGACTATCTTTTACGATAATTGATTGTAAAGGGTAAATTGAAATTAAATGTTCTAAATTCAATGCAAGAATTTTTTAGGGTTTCTTCATAATTCTTTAGCTTCTTTGTGATGTTTGGATGCATGCCTTTCATTATATATATATATATATATATATATATGTTATTTATCAAGTTGGCTCATCCTCCTAGGTTTTTTTTATGTTCTTTGATATTACTCATGCAATGCCAACTTTGTTGACGTACCTTGTACATGACACTCAATTTTTTTAAATCCTTTTTTATTATAGAGGAAATGAAATGAAAATTTTGGGATATCATTTTTATTAAATATCTCAAAACGTGACACCCATTTTGAAACCAATGGTATCATCTACTTTAAGTAACTTATGCATTTTCTATAGTTGTTTTCACCCCATATGCTTTATTCAAAGATAGTAAATATATTACTTTGTTAACCCAAAAACGCATATTGGTTCAACTTCATACAAAATATATTTTTTGGTGCATCATATCCTTTAAGAATCCTATCCACAAAGACTTTTTAACTTCTACCAAGCTTTGCAATTGTTGCCAATTTCAGATGGGTTGCCAAACTTTGTTTTGGACATATTGAGCTGAGTTAGGTGCAATTGTTGGGTCATTTAGTTCGTTGGAACCCGTTGTAGATTATGGTGTAACGCCAGGGTGGTGTTTTCCAAATTTGTTGTCTCTTTTTCTAAATCCATCACTACATTTTATGGGTATGGTGAGGAGCTCTCCTCTTCCACATTGCTTCTAATAATAAAATTGGTCGATACAAGAATAGCCAACTTTTTGCTGTAAGCAAATATTGGTGTTTTGTATGCATCGTCAAAAACATTAAAATCATTCCTTGGCCACTTTCATAGCAAGATTAATTTGTTTATTCTCTTATTAGCTTGAAATCTAAGCAAGTAATCACAATGCTTGTGAAAATGTGTTTCATAATTTTGATTCGTTGGGTGTGTTGGCCATGGATTGTTTCCAGGAAGTTGTTGTAAGTTGTTCAGAAACTCTAGGCAAAACGTTTTTTAACATTGTCATATATATCTTGTAATTTTGCAAGTGGTTAGAAGATGCCCAATACCCAACCTCTGCCTAAAACTTTGCATTTATACTCTTTAGCTTTCTTCTATCTACTAATAGGTAATATTCCAAATCTTTCGATGTTCGACAAGAAAGCTTGGGATATGGATATTGTGACATTGTGCAAATGAACAATTCAACTCAGAACTCGCTTTCTTTGATTGTTATTTGGAAGCTCGCCAAAATATACTAAACTTTACTCATGTAATGTTACAAAGTTGTAAACATCTCCCAAAGGCCATATTTTTATAGGGTCCCTTTTAAATTATTGAATTTAATGATCTTTTCAAAATTATTTAACATTTTTTGGACCATTTGGATGGGACTAATTGCACTAAAACATTATAATTAGCAAAATGGCTATGTTTCCTACTCATGTCATGCATGGTGTGTGCAACATGTAATTGTGATCATTTCACTAATCATTGGGCCTGATGTGGCTTCATGCCATTTTTTGTTTGCATTTTTTTTTACATGCCATGTGTCTAGTTCATGCCCTTTGGCAACTATTATTCCTATACTTCATTGCACTCTTACATAGACCTTCATCAAGTATGAACAATCAAAACATTTTCCAATCTTCAATTGATATTTGGATGTACAAGAGATCTTTAAATATATAGTGAATGTATTTAAACAATTGTGTGAACAATCTAAACATGTTTATATTTTAACTAATGTGTATTATAAATAGCGGAATTAAATATCACACATATTGGAGGTATTTAATTTGTTGCATTTTTCTCTTTGTGAAACCCATGTGGTTAAATTGATGGCCTAGTGAATTTCCTTGTGAACATCCTCCATACCTATACAATGTTTTCATGGCTAGTTGTTTTAAAACTTTGTCATAAACATTTTCATCACCATCCCATATACTCATAATACTACAAGTGATTAGAATATCCCCATCAGTCATTGACTGCTTACATTTTTACATCTATAATCTTGAAATATCTTTTTTTTACCATCAAAAACATATCCAAATCTAATGATGCTCAAGAGTATTTTTTGTGGTTGTTTATTTATGATGTTTTGTCTCAACATTAGTTCATTCAATTTTGTGAATATCAATTTCAATGTTCAACTTCAACCACTATTTTGTTTGACACTTGTATTGTTCCATAATTTATTATAATAATGGTAATCTTATTTTTCCTTTAGTTATTGATCCATTGTTTCTTTTGACTATCATACATGTCTCATGGTTTTGGGGTTGTCCTTGTCATCCAACGATTCACCAATTGTTTTAAAACTTTGTTCCTTAAATCTTGTGGCAAACAGGTTCGATCGCTTAAAGTTACATAGAATTGTCTTCAGGGTTTCAAGAATTCTATTGATAGTAGGTTTCCAAGGGTTACTAAATCCTTTGTTGACAAATCGTTGAGTAAACTTGTGAAAAAGTGTTCTAAAATCAACCTTTTCAAACTTGCACGTTCTTTAAAAAAATCCATGGCATGTGTAAACATTGCCCAGTGGTAGTCTTCCATATTTGAAATGTCATACAATTTGTTTCAATATTGCAAGATTTTCTTTGTCTATCTTTGCATTTGCCCATCGCTAAGCCACCCATTCATCTGTTTTGTCAATTGTTCTTTTCCATTATGTTCCCCATGTTCTGATTTCCAGCAAATGCTAGAAGGGGAATAATCGAATATCATCTCTTTGACATTCCCAAGGTTTTGTTGTCATTTCACATATTCTATTTAATATGCTTGGGATTAGTGTATATTCAATCATTGATTTCAATGTGTTTGGTGTGAAAATTGGTGGCAATTTTCTTCTTGCCATTGTAAAATAGAGGCTTGTTGTATAGATTGGGAAAATTAGTAGTATAGGGAAAAAATGCAATTTGATTATGCTAGTAACAAGAATGGTGTTAAACACAAGAGGTTGAAACAATGAACGAAAATATAAAAAACTTGAACTAGTGTAGGCAATGTGAAGTGCCATGGGTTGTTTCATATTCTTTTTGTTCTTAATGGGCACATGCCTCTTGGTGGTGAATAATTAATGATCGGATTAGCACATGCCTCTTGGTGGGTCTGTGGGATTTAATTTAACATTTTGTATGGTTTAGATGTTGCAAAGCTTGACTATATTTCATATTAAGAAAATATGAAACATGACTTTAAATTGTGACTTGAACATTTCATTTGTGGATTTGTTTACAAAGAAACCAACATAAATTGTTTTGACCTTGTTTCTTTTGTTCAATTTTCCACAAAAATAACATTTGCTGGCAATATTCAGGATAAAGTTCATATTTTTTCATCCTTTTTTCATCCATAAAGATCATTCATCCATGGACATGTGGCAAAATATTCTTCCATGTGAACAAAGATTATGTCCTATGTGTCACATAATATTCTCTCAATATTCTATCGACATGGACATAATATTCTAAAAAATATTCGATCTTGTTCATGCGTTCATGCTTGCAGGTTCATGGACTAACATCCTTCCTTAATGATGAACTAAGTGACTGATAAAACCACAAAAAGATCTTGCACCAAATAACTTCTCCAAAGAAAGTATGGTACAATTATTGAACTTAACGTAATGTTGCAAAATATTTAAAGATGAAAACATTGTATGAAACAAATAACCAAGGCATTGAGCATATCACAACAAGAACATCACAAAAGCCACCTAAGGATTTGCAAACACAAAAAGACTAAATATCGTCCCAAGATCTTCATGAAGAGCCCTACCCACAAACAATTCAACGAATGATTTAGATCCCACTAGTGCGTCCAAAATACAAAAACCTGAATTAGGAATAAGAAAGCTAGGAGAAAATGATATAAAGTGGTCCAACCCTTGTGGAAACCAAACTACAAACTTCATTGGTTACATTAAAAGCCTTAATGTTGAAAACTCATGCTGCAATCATAAAAAATAGGAACCACATTTGATGCAAGACCTATTATATGCATATCATCCACCAACGAAGGGAAAACACAAGTAGGGTGAGCTATTGCTATAGGGTGAAAAGCGTGAAGGTGAGCCAAAGCAAACAACATTCCTCCCAATGGGTCCCCTTATCATGTACCTAATTTTAATGAAATTATTATGAAATCCCCATGTTGGGAGGCTTGAGAAAAATATTGAGGGGATGCGCATGCATAGAATCATCAAACAAATGGGAAAAACTAATCCAAAGAACCGAACAAAGATCATAAGTTTTGAAAAATGGTTGACCGTGATACTAAATTGAAGGCATTATGAACATCCACCTATAGCACCACCCAATTTGGGTGCAAATTTAACATTGTTCGAATGCCATGAACCATTGTTTCACGTCCACCACAAATTGCTACACCAAACTAATGAGGATTAAAATGTTCCATGAGAATATCCCTAAACTGAATAACTAATGTGCGTGTTACTAAACGATAGGTCACTTCATTGATTGTGATGGGATGTATGCCGCCATATTTTTTTTCCAATGCTAGGAATCGAGATGTAAAAATAAAATGTGATACTAAAGGTTGAACATGACCTCAAACAATGTGCCCACATAACTTGGAAAAGAAGTCAAAGCTATTTGCAGAATCATTTGGGACGAAACAATCTCATAAAAGCTCATACACCATACTCGAAGGGCCACTTTGAAAAAAGACGTGGTGAATGAACCAAGGCCTTTAAATCCCTCCCTATCTAAAGTAACCTTCATTTCAAAATGGAAGTCATTGACAAAAGAGGGAAATCAACCTCAGCAAGTGGGTGGAGAAGGCAAAGGATTCCTATGGTCTCGTCATATAAGGCTACATGTGGGTTCAAAATTAATGCATGTACTGCTTGAGCATATTCCCTTACATGAATAAAGGCATGTCTACTTAAAGGGGAGAATGTTAGACACCCTCTTTCTTCTTCCCCCCCCCCCTCCCAAATCAAACTTGGGGGTGCAAATGGGGAAAGATTTTTATTTATTTTTGTTCACAATGTGTTCCCAAAAGGTTCCCAACATATTCCCAATATCATCTCAATTTAATCCCATATTGTTTGGTTGTATTCAACTTCCATGAACATAATTTCTAAAGGGGGGGAAAAGGTTGGACTAAAATGAAATGTGACTATACTTTTGTTTTGGGGAGGGAAGCATATATAGGCTTTTATGTGGGGGGAGTGAGTGCCCAATGTTCTAAAAACATTGGTGATGAACCAATTAATGTGGCTCCTTCTATAGAGGGGTAGGGGGGAACACTTTGTGGGTGCACCTTTTATTAATAAATAAAAGCATGAATAAGTAGCATATTGTCCTCCGAATGTCTTCACATTAAGTTATGTCCCTTAGTCCCCACAATTTATGCACTTGCCATTAACCTATGCCAAAATATGTGATGAACATATTGGGAATAGAAATTTTGCTCCACTGGAATGAGGAATTACAAAATCCATTCAATAGACCCAATTTTTTTCTCGATGAGGAGGGCAATGATGTGTGGGTTAGAGCTTTTGGATTTTTTTGTTCCCAATGTGTTCCCATCAAGTTCCAAACATATTTTCAAAGTTCTGAACATATTTCTCAACATGTTCCCCATAACGCTTCACTTTGTCCCATAGGTTTTGCCCAACATTGTCTTCTTGGAACCTATATAGGTGGATGAATGTTGGGACTTATAAGTTTGTATGTGTGGTAAAAATATTTTTCAATTTCTTTCCACCTTTTTTCTTTACTAACACAATATGTGACAACCAATCTGTGAGCTCTATCGGCTGGATGAAACCTACTTGCAATAATCATTCTAGTTCTACTTTAAGCACAAATTGCATTCTTGGATTCAACCTTTTTTTTTTTTTTTTTTGAACTATTTTTGTTCCAAGGATCAAAGAAATTGTGTGTTGGGCTATTTTTGGAAAAATGCCTTTGAATTCTTTGTAAAACCAAAAAAAAATATTTTAATATTACATGATAAAGGATTTATAATTCC
>Ga0116227_10003824_pt1 | contig 33094 bp, 18 predicted proteins | sample S1TSphgellanicum_FD_89693 | JGI IMG/M metagenome (GOLD analysis project Ga0116227, IMG submission 89693) | Host-associated microbial communities from peat moss isolated from Minnesota, USA - S1T2_Fb - Sphagnum magellanicum MG | ecosystem: Host-associated > Plants > Peat moss > Unclassified... | reverse complement strand
TTTTTTTTTTTTTTTTTTTTTTTTTTTTTTTTGACTTTCTTGATGGAGCATCATTGGTGATTGATCATCCCAAAAAAGACTTCCCATTCATGGGTAACATGTTTGTAGAAAACTTGTTTTCCAAACTGTAGAAAATTGGTGAAGAGCTGCCCCAAAACTTAAAACTTCTGTCAAAATGCACGACCTTCTCCAGTTGTGAAGTGTTTTACTAGTTTCAGGTTCCATGGAAACAAAATGATTTCTACAGAGTGACCAGGGCTTTTTTGTTCAGTCTTTGTGATGTAGCCACACTTGAGCTATCAATCCACAAGAGGAATTAGCCAAATTAAAGAATCCTGCTATATTTTGGTGACCATTTGGAACCCATTCTCTACATATGGCGATTTCAGGAAAAAATTCCTCAGTGACTTGGGGGCATTTTTCTCTCAAAAAAATCTGTTATATGAGTTGCACTGGGTTTTCTTTCGGTTGCCAAGTTGTGAAAATTGCTAAAAGATGGCACTCTGAAAGTGACCTGCTGCGTCCCCCCACCCCCTCTTACTTCTCTCACTTTCCAATGCAAAAGCGGCTGAAGATGTTGGATAGAACTTCCTCGGAGACATCATCACCACTAATCTGGCCTAGTGCCAGAGCTGCCTCCTTCAAATCTATTGTCCACATGTCCATGGGCAGTTGTTGCTGTACCGAATCCTTCATTCTCTGCAGTGCCTCGTTTGCTCTCATCAGTTGTTCTGCCTGCCTCTGTTGGATCAACACAGTGGAAAAATACAGATTTGAATCCCTGACTGCTGAACCCATAAACCCAAAGTGTACTACACCCAATGCCCAAATCCTGCACCTCTTCCATGCAAGAGCTTCCTTTGTACTTTCAAGAGTAAAGAAAAGATGAAAACTTTGCCTTGCAGCCAAGAAAGCACGAGAGAGAGTCCAACCATTTCTTAGGCACTTCACAGTAGGACCTGTATCAAATCAGACATGTATTGTCCAAACACTTTCCTCTTTTTCCACAATCTTCACAGCAACAATCATTCAGTATGAGAATGGCATCCGGATTCTACATACCTGGTTGACAGCCCACTGGTGGCCATGGCTGCTCACATGGCCCAAGCCAACCAGATCCAAAATTGCAATATCCAATTCCTGCATCCCCACTTGCTGGATGGCACATGCTGCCACCTTTTTGAAGAACACACGTTCCACTACCTCAGGCAAAACCACTGAACTCGCAGCTGCTCTATCCACCTTATTCACCACTAGTATTGATGGTACTTCCACAACTTTTCTTGCTTCCTGGAGCAAACACAGGAACCACTATGAGTCATAGAACTGAGGTACACAACATTCAGGTGCAGGGGAATTACAGTCTTCAATGAGGACAACACTGGCCCCAGAATAGTCCAGAAATGCACCATCGCATGAAATCTCCAACTTAATTGCATTATCATGGAAATAAGCATCACAGAATGTGCTGCTTTGCCCAGGTTTTTAGGGTTTAGGGTTTTGGGCTTTTGTTGTTTGAGAGGTGATATAAGACAATCCCAAGGTTGGAGAGAAGAAGTTCATACAGTGGTTACAGAAACATGGTTTGTTGGAGCTGCCATAGGGCCTGCAAGGACACCAGATGTCGAAGGTTGGGTTTGAGATGAAGAGCTGTCAGTGCCCCAAAACTGTTGGAAAATGGTTGAGTCATCAGGAGTCCACCCATCACTAGCACTTATCACCATCACAACCACATCCGCTCCTTTTGCAACAGCCTTGGATCTTTCTATACCTGCAACCATCAGCCCCACCTTTTTATATCTTCACATTCATATACTTGGTGACTCTTTGGAGGTACAAAACATATTAAACCAGCTGCATTGCCACTGGCACAATGTTCACCTCTCTCTCTCTACAGTATCAGTGTTTTTTGTACTCGTGCATGCAACTTATATCATGACCTAATTGATACTTTCTCTGCCTGATGCTTTTTTCACACAGTTTCTCACAGTTTTGGAAGATAAGAGGAGGTTGGGCATTATAGCAAGTGTACCAATCTTTTCAACAATATCCAGGGTATTGCAGATGCCTGCAGTGTCGAGCAAATTGACCATGATTCCTCCCACCTCCATTCGAGCTTCCACAATATCTCGAGTGGTGCCAGGTATGTCTGTTACTATTGCTCTCTCACTCTGCGAAGCTCAGACCAAATGTTTTCAATTACTCATCATGATTTCCAACTTGTGACTTCTGAGTGGGGCCGGCCAGCTTGCTTCAAAGTGTTTGGAGAAAGTGCCCATGCCATTCCAAAATAATTACAACAACCAGACCACACTTTATCTGATTTCCTGTGCACAAAGACTGACGGATGGGTCATCATCAATCTGATGTAACACCCCCAATGTTTCTTTAAAGAAAGGCCTATTATGAGGTATTGATTGCTATCAGCACCATGGAGAAGGATGGTCTTTTCCTGGGAAGGCACAATAACCACTAGAACCAAAGAAGCCAGATGCTCTCACCTACTTGGCTCCAGGCATTCAAAAGGCTTGACTTGCCCACATTTGGCCTCCCAACAATAGCAACCTGGCGCACACATGCACACACGCACACACCAACAGCTTGCTCTCATCACTGAATAAATTGCCAGCAAATGTAGAGACTGCAAAGAAGTGAATGAGAGTACGCTTGCTTGAGAGTGCAAGAAGTATCCAAAGACAACAAAAAGAGAAACCACCCACTAAAATGAAGGAATCAAGGGACCATTTATTACTTGCAAACCAGATTGAAGCAAATGACCACGCCCAGCAGTGGCCAAAGCTTGTTGTAAATGTTGGCTCATGGTCTCCACCCTGCCAATCAGGGCATTCGTGTCTAGGATAGGCATTTCATCATCAAAGTCTAAGCGTGCTTCCATCTCTACCAGCAAATCAATGCACTCCATTCTTAGTGACTGCACAAAAGATGACAAACCTCCCTGCAACAACACACAACTTCCCAATATGTAAAAAATCATCTTTCAAAGCTCTTGATGCTTAAATGAATCATGGGTTTAGGGTTCAGGGTTCAGGGTTCAGGACAAACAAATGAATCATGCACAACTGCAGCAGCATGTGCAATTGAGCTCTGGAAAGAGGTCTGGAAATAGCAAGCAGGGGAGAAGAAGAGAAACCCATTTGATGGTGCAATTGGTTTTCAGTGGTAAGCACACTACCTGAATACCTGCAAGAGCAGTTTCTGCAGCTGCAGATGTTTTAGCAGCTACTACTTGAGCAACACTTTCAGCTTGTGCCAGATCCAAACGACCATTTAAAAATGCCCGTAACGTGAACTCTCCTGCACACCCCCAAAAGAGGACTCTGTGTTACAATCTCTCTGTTTCTGAGAGCTGTGGTAAGCAAAAAACATCACAGGAAGATGGAGGAGGAATGAGTTTCAAACCTCAAGGGGAAGAAGAAGATGGAGGGCATGATATTGTTTCAAACCTCAAGGGAGGGGAGGAGGAGAAGGAGGAATGATGCTTCAAAGTGCAAGGAGGAAGATGGAGGAATGATGTTTTAACTGACCAGGTTGTGCTAGACGTGCACCAGCCTCTAAGCAAAGCTGCAATACGCGGCGCACACACACATCACCACCGTGGCATTGAAACTCAACTACATCTTCTCGTGTGTATGATCTTGGTGCCAACATCGGCACCACCAACACCTGGATCCTCCTCCACCCACCCACCAAGCTTCCACACCTCATTTACTTCTACACTTACAACCATTTTTCATTTTGGCATTGCAGTTGCAGGGGGGCAATGCTGAGCACCAAGCATGTTCATTATTGGACAACAAACCCACAGATCACAAAGCAATCTATCTCTGACTGCCAACAATCCAAATCTGCACAATTTAGGGATCAGGACAAAGAACCACATCAAATAAGGATTGTTGCATACCTCATCAATAAGAGTACCAGAAGCATCCCGCAACAGTCCATGCTCAACTCGGTGGCTCTTTGGTCGCCAAGGTAGGACATTCAAGTCTTGAGGATTGTGATGAATTCGCACCTGTTTTGATGGAAAGAAATGGTGTGCAGCAATTTTAACTGCAGATGGTCCAGACAAACGCACAATTGCAACTGCTCCTTGGTGACTTCCTCCTCCCATAGCCGTCACAATTGCAGCGATTGTGTCATCATCAACAGCTTCAGCTTTTGTTGTTGTTGTTGATGTGCTCAAGAATTCTTCAACTCTGTTTCCGTCCTGTTGTTGTTTCATCTTCTTCTCAAGCCTTACATCCTTGGAAGAATACACTGATACATTTCCTGCTGCTGCTGCCAAATGCAACACTGACTCAGAAGAGATGATTTCTGAACCTGAACTGTGGTTGCTACCTGGGAAACTCTTCTTCTTCATGTTTTGCAGTCAAAAACAAATGTATCCAGAAGAAAAAGGGGGAACCTTGAAACTGATTGTTGTCAAAAGCTGCAATTGTCATAAAACAAGGATGCTTAAGAAATGGGTATTGTTGTTGTTGTTGTCCCTTCTTCCTGATGCAGCTTCCACCACGCCAGAGAAGCCTAGTACAACAAAAATCATTCATCAGCATGCATGCAGCTCACACATTCTTCAAAACAAAGGAAAAACTGCACAAGCTTCCGCCTAAACCCTCAACCTGGCCCGAGATTGAGCCTCCACTGCATGCAAGCTTGAAGTCAGATTCTGGGGCAACAAGAAAATTAAGGAAGTACATACCTGAATGTGATGTTGCAATAGAGGAACGAAGAAGAAGAAAAAGAAGAAGAAGAGGGAAGGCAGAAATGGGTCAACGATGATTGCAAGCTCCAGTACTTGGGCATCACACCCACAACCCTAGGAAGTCGAGAAACCATCGTCGAGGACATATTAGTACTCTGCTGTTCTAGAAAACCCACAAAAACAAACGCTGAAACTCTCGCGAAGCTTGAGAGAAAATGGAGGACGAGATGGGTAGCCTTCTCTCGGAATCCTTGAGCTTCAACCCCTAAGTCTGATGAAGATCTAGGATCTGCTTGTGGGTGGTTATTTTCTTTACTGGGTGTGCTGTTTTTTCGCCGCCAAAAACAAGGAATCTGACAACAGGACTGCAACAGGAGCAGCAGGGGCACTCTAGATGGGTCCTGCCTTTTGGAAGAAGAAGACGCGACACCAAGAAAACCCTAATTAGACCATCATGTGTGTACAACCCATTCAAGAATTCTGACAAATCCTTTCTGCATCTCCAAAACACCTATTCAAGTCAGATCTTTCTGAATCTCCAAACCACCTAATTGAAGAATTCTGATGCTGAATTCTGAAGCTTGGGTTTGGGGTTTTAGGGTTCTGATGCTTTGCGATTCATCTAGATCCCCTCCATGTTATCTAGCTGGTATCAGATGTATTGTTCAAAAACCCTTTGGCTGGGTGAAGAAGTCTTGGATCCTTCTTCAACCCTTTAGCTGCTAGAAGAAGTGGGAAGAAGGTCAGAGAAGAGAAAGGCACACAATTCCTGAACTGGCAACTGCTCCACAAACCAGGAAGCTCTTTGGCTTAAGCACCAGTTTCTAAGGCTGAAAACCCAAGGGTGATATACTTATATCTTTCTCCACAGATGTTTGTGCAACCCTCATATTTCCTCCCTGGATCCTTTAGTGCATTGGAGAGAAGCTAACATGCTTTTGATCTTATGTGTGAAGCCAGATGATCAATGGAAAGTTTAGCTGCAAGATGGGGAGTGATCTATTGATGGAAAGTTTAGCTGCAAGATGGGGAGTATTCCATTGGCGGAAATTTTAGCTGCAAAGATGGGGGGAAGTGGTCCATTGCTAGAAATTTAGCAGCAAGATGGGGAGTGATCCATTGATGGAAAGTTTTTTGTTTGGCAAGGATTGTGCAAGTGACAATCGTTTCTATAATAATGGGAGATGACATGAGAGATGAAGGGCTTTGGATTCAGCCTTTTGTGAACCTTAGGTTGCACTAGTAGTCATTTGAAGCATGAAAGCACTTGCAAAATTTAGAGAAATCCGTAAATTCACCCTGTCTTTGGGCCTCCTTTCACCCCCTAACCCCTCTTTCAGTGGTATCAGTAAAGTAAGGAAATTTTATTAAAACTCAGTATGAAATGCTGAAACTCAGCATTCAATGCACAAGGTTCGAGAGGAATTATAGTAGCTGTTACAGGTAGGAGCAGTGAAAATATATGTAGCACTTAGTGAAAGGCACTCAGGAAAAAAGAAAGACAGGGTGAAACTCAGAAAACCATCAAAATTTGATCTTTCTAATGTACTTTTTTTGCAGGGTTTTAAAAATCTCGCCCTGTTTATGACAAAACTCAGGGTACTGGTGCGGTCTTTTCCGGCCACATTGAACCAGCACCCACCAGTGCACCATCCACTGGAGTTACTACCCGGTTTCATCTTAGTAACCCATTCTAGAAGAAGTAGGTCTAACATATAGACAGGTAGGTAACAAAATAGGGGACCACTAGGTAAGTGGATAGTTTATACATAGTAGTAGGCAGGGGCTGTTTTTACTACCTACCTAGTTGGTAAGGTAGTAAATAAAGCAACTGAGCTAACCACCCTGGTTAGCCAGGGAACTGGAACCCAACAGAAAACTGTTTCCTGATCACATATCATCCATCCTTGATGGTGCACTGGTGGGTGCTGCTGGTTCACCGTGGCCATCTTTTCCTGACTTTACAGATAACTCTATTTTCTGGTGTATTTTGAGGACATCTTATATCCACAAATATCCCTCCTAGAAAAGAGAAGGGATCTTATGCCTACTCCTTAAGAGTGGGAAGGGAACTTATCTTTATGAGTAGGAGTAGGCACAAGCTTCCTCCCCCTCCTATGCCTCATGATCTATATACGTTTTGGTTCATGATGATGTTCATGTCATGCTTTAGGATACGATCAATAAAGCCCAATGGCCCAGGCCTTTACTTGAGGCTTTACCCTACACTTTCCTCATGTCAACCCAATGGTCCAAGCCTTTACTTGAGGCTTTGCCCTACACTTTCCTCATGTCAACCCAATGGTCCCAGCCTTACTTGAGGCTTTACCCTACACTTTCCTCATGTCAATCCAATGATCCCAGCCTTACTTGAGGCTTTACCCTACACTTTCCTCATGTCAACCCAATGGCTCAAGCCTTACTTGAGGCTTTACCCTACACTTTCCTCATGTCAACCCAATGGCCTGAGCCTTTACTTGAGGCTTTACCCTACACTTTCCTCATGCGAACATAATGGTGCATATGGACATGGGTGTCTAACTTCCTTACTACAGGGAGTAATGAGGGTCATGATTTTTCACTTGGGTGGGAAGGAGAATAGAAAGAAGGATGGATTTTAAGACTGCAAAATGAGTGAAAATATGAATCCATAGGTAGTTTTAGATTGTACTGTGTATTCATTCCAGTGTTCTGTGGGTAGATGAAAATTCATCCATAACATCCAGTCCTCATTAGAACAAGATTTTGATTTAAAACCTGAGTCATGTTGATGATTTAATATACCTGAAATTTGAGGTATGTAGTATGTACCAGTCAGGTGTGGTTCCCTCTATATGGAACCTTGGGCTTGGGAGAGTTTTTTGGTTTTTTCTGTTTTCATTGTGTTCCCATAGGTTCCCAAAGTGTTCCCCAAGTTTCCAATGTGTTCACTAAGAAGCTCCCAATAGCACTTCATTTTCTATTCCATGTTGTTGGGCCACGGTTCAATTTCCACATATATAACTTGTAAAAGGGGACGGTGGGCATGGGCAAAGGGAAAGCTTTGTCATTTCCCTTTTGGGGGAGGGAAGCATATTTAGGCTTGCCATTAGCCTCGACCGAAAATGGTGACAAACAAAGGTAGGAATAGAAATTTTGCTTAGCCTAGGTTGACAATGGTGACAAACAAATGTATGAAAGAAAAATTTGCTTAGCCGATGAGGCAATGTAGCATGCACAAAAGAGGCTCAAAAGTTTTGAAAATTGATAGGATTATGTACGTTATATCATTTGTCAAACTTAAGGGTGTGTTAGAAATCTAGCCAAATTGAAAATTAAAGACTTCAAAAGGGAAATTTTTTTTAGCCAATGAGGTGATGTAGCATGAAGAAAAGAGGCCCAAGATTTTTTGAAAATTGATAAGATTATGTATGTATTTTTATACCATTTGTCAAACTTAAGGTTGCATTACAAATTTGACTTACAACTAGTCAGATTGAAAACTAGTGCAGAGAAGTCAAATGCCAAGAGCTACGAAATACAAATGTGACTAATGACAACTGCATAGGAAATTCCAAATGTGTGAGGTGAAAAAGGACAAAGAGACAAGAAACCATTTAGAGACCAGTCAAAGAGGAGAGAGAGAAGAAGAAGGAAAAAGTTGACAAGATTGATGAGCTGAAAACTGACCTTCATCTTTATCATTTCCATAGCCATAACACTAGATAAAGGTGAACTGGAAGTGTAGATTAAACAAAATTTAAAAAGGTCAAGCCCCACACAACAAAAGCCCCAAAGGCAAGCAACCAGGGAAGGTTATGCAAGAAGGGACCGAATACCCATGAGGGAGGGCCCATCCAAGAGGAAAAAGAAAAACCAAATAGGTCCCAGAATGGGTTTATAAGCAGAGGAATTAAATGTGCCCAAACCCAATTGAGCCAAATAACAAGAAGTGGAGTAGATTAACAAAATTCCACAAATAATCCTTAGCCTAATTAAATTTTCTCTAATTGTTAGAAGGGTTAAAACTAAGCTAACCCTTGGACTATTTAGGATTATTCCAGAAAAATGGCTTGCATTTGAAAATCTCCATGAGAGTGTAATTGCTCCAGTAATTTTGGCAAAGTTGTCCCTTGAATTGTTATTTGAAAGTTAGCTTCCCTATACAAACTTGGGAAGGGATGTGAAAAGTTTGTGCAGCCTCCACTTGTGGATCATGAAAAATGTTATTGAGAACATTTTCTACTAACACCTCTGCCCGTGTCAATGATGCCACTAAAGATGGTTGTGGTACTTGTTGAGAGGAATGTTGAGCTTCTATGCTAGATGAATTGAAATCACGAGATTAAATGGTTGTATTGTCACCATTAAAACTAAGAAGCTGGTTGGCAAATTCTCTTTCTCATGGGGGATTGGGTTCCACCTAAGATGCCCCTAGTAAGAATTGCAGAGGTTGCCATTTGTTCAAATGCTTAGGAATACTTGTTCCATGTCTTGTTGCTTCTTTGGATTCCTCACATGCACAAATCTCATGAGTTCAACCCAAGCTCCCATATCCACCTACATTGTAGTGTGCAAGGATCGGAAAAGTGGTATTCCTTTGTGGAAGGGTTCATTCATGAATTCAAAATGACATTTTTGGACCCAAACAAACCAAAAAAAATGTGCATTTGAGAATCTCAAATGAGTTGTTACACTTCTTCCTTGAATCCCATCCATTTTCTTCATGACCTTCATGAACTCATATGGGCGGCAATTCCCCAATGAGGAGTGACTTCCAAAAATCAAGTCTTGCAAAGAGACCTATTTTCCTCCTAAGAAGCCCAACCTTTTCCCAGATCCCTTTCAATGCTTCACATGCAAGAAAATCATGTTCTATTGGTTTCTAGGTCCATGCATTACAAAGTTTACAAGTGCTTTCAGGACCAATCGTGGTTGAAAATTTCCAAAGAATCCAGTGGTGGCACAACTTTGAAAAAATGATTTTTCTTTGCCTATATGTAATCCCATATTGTTATAATCTAGAATCAAAGCTTAGTCGGCAACCTTGTTTAAGAATAATTTCACTATATCGTCTCTTGGTTGTGTAACCAAAGAGGTTAGACTAAAAAAAGGTTTCCTTGTTTCCTCTAATGCCATTCTTTTGGATTAGAATGGAGTTTAGGAACTTTACCTCCTTCAAAAATCCAAAGGGTATGACTATCTAGTGGAAAATAAAGAGGCTTAAATTCGTAGTTTGTTTCCATTGTCTTTAAAAACAACTCTTAGTTCTAACATTTTCTTTCTTGAAACCTATACTAATGCAAGAAATAATTATACAAGTCTATTTGAATTTCTAAGGTGTATAAAGATCATTACCTCTAGGAATCACCCTTGAACTTCATTAATTAGGTACCATTCATGCTAATTGTCCTATAAACATGTGATGATCATCAAGCGCTAACCATTGTCCAATTACAAGGGAAACTATTCAAGAAATACCACTTTCGAATAAAGATTGTTTAAAATGGGCCTAGTTGATCTGACTTGGATAGAGTGTGGAGATCAGATTAAGAAATCCAATATCATGTCTTTTCTACCCAAAGGTCTTTTATTGTGTTTATGTCTTTAAGGGACCAACATCAAAGTTTATTATTAATTTCTTCACCCCACATATGATTCTACTCATTGCAAATATTGGAATTGAAATAAAGTATTATATATGGGTGAACTTTTTAAATCCCTTATCTAACCTCCATCCTAGCCTATAAAGTGGCCTACCACAATGGAGACCCTTTGAAAACAATCTTTTTGGGTATAAGGAGCCAATGTGGATTGGGTGCCCAATTTCCATAATGTCGATGCTAGATGGAATTGGTCTAAAATCTAATATGTGAAAATAGATATTGACAATATTTTCACAAAATCAAAATAGAGTGACTTCAAAATTACCCTAGAAAAACAATTCCCAAGAAATTTTCACATTGTGTTTCAAATTAATGTTCATGACCAAAAAGTTCAAGAAAATGAACCAAAGTTATATTCTTGAATTTTTTTCTAAATGGAATGATTAGGAACATTCCTAATGTTAACATTAAAATACATGATTATTTTTATATTATTGAAATTTCAAAATTTTATGGAACCTAATAAATATATTCATTAAAAGGTATTTATTTAAATGTTTCCTATGATTTAAAAAAGTTTGATAGGTATAGTAAAATCAAGGTGTGACGTTCCTAATGGTATCACCCAAGTGTGGGTTTGCCAATAAATGTTGAAGATGCCATACCTTTGGCCGTGGAGTTCAAGGATCATAAATTGGACTCAGGCTTCAATGAAAACTCCTGAATCAATTACATATGAGGTCAACTTTTGTGAAACTAAAATACATGTGCCACCTTTAAATCTATCTCCTTGAGTTGTGTATAATGTATTATTCTAATAGCTGGACTCACCTCTAAATTGCACCTATTTAGTTTTGTGCAAACAGTCCTCCGAGCTCATATGGTGTTTTTGTAAAAGAATGATTTTTGCACGAGGATTTCATTTGTGGAAAACATTTCATATCTCACATATTTTGCAAACTCCTTGAACTCCCAGCTTAAATTATGATAGTTCAAAAAGACAATGAAAAGTTGTTCAATCTTTATAAAATATTAGTGGGTATGGATGATGGTTTGAAGGAATGTCCTTCAATTTCCACCATCTCTTGAATCAAATGTAGGCCCCCTCTCCTCTTAGTTTTGGGCTCAAGAGGAAAAAGTTTGGGTCAATTAAATCATTTCCAAGCAACCCCTTCAAGGTTTGTAATGAAATGTCTCATACAATATTCAACTTCCCCATTTATGTTGTTTCTAACAACATTTGGTAGATTTCCTTGCTAGTTGAATCCTAAGTGAAATCCATGGGTTTTTGGATAACAAGGTTAATAGTTCTTATGGGAATAAAAACTAGGTGAATATGATGGCTAGATTTTGCATCTACTTTCACCCATTTGTAATACCAGATTACATCTTCCCATCACTTTGGAAGGTTGTGGTGATTATGTGCATTAACCATTACCTTCTAAAATGCCAATAATGTCTCATTGACCATCAACGCCATTGATTCTTCCTTTGTCCATGCTTGCATGCATTCCACAATTGAATGGTTGAAACTGCTTTGGGTTTGCCTATTAAGGTGTTTTTTGAGGTTAGATAAAATGAACCTTCCCCAATTTATGAAATTTCGAAAAAATGAAAACAAGGAAAATCTAACGTCTTCTTGATTTTGAGTTGATGGGGGTTTGGAATCTAGTAGCTTTTGAAAATATGTATGGAAGTTAGGATGTACAATAATTTTTCTTTTGTGGCTTTTGAACATCCAAACTCTCTACATCTGACATTGGAAAGTTGCGTCTCTTCATCTTCCTCTACTTATGATATTTCCAAATAAATTCAAATCTTGCCGCCCCCCGTCTCTTCATCTTCCTCTACTTATGATATTTCCAAATAAATTCAAATCTTGCCGCCCCTCCCCCCCATCCCCAACATGTCATCCTATAAGGAAACAACTTCTAAAAGAACATCCATTAGTTTAGAGGGTGAAGACTTCTTGGGACTTGTTTGCAAAGATACTATCAAATCCTTTGCTTGAAGGGATGTTGGTGATTTCACCATTGTTACATATCTTATCCTTGAATGAAAGGGTTGACCAATAGCAAGGACTCTTCATCTTTGAAAAGCATAACTACCCTTAAATGGGTAAATCACTTGATGGATTTTCCTTAATAATACCCATCTCTGAATGGACATTGTCCTTTAAATCAATTGTTCATTCTCCTTATCAATTTTGTATAACTTCACCTCTATGATGGACATGTCTTATTCCAAATGAATCTAAAGTTCCCCCACATGAAAACTTGGTGATTTCTACTTATTTTGTTGGAAGCATCATCAAGGCTTAAAATCTTGAAATGTTTATGCAACATGGGTTCTTTGGTAACCCTTGGATGGTCACTTCACTTGTATGTTGTTCCTTGAAATTCCCCTCCTTTATAGAATTCATGGGTGTGGTAGGCTAATTCTAACAATCTTCTTGTTTTGAATATTCATGATTGTGTGTAAATCTTATAATGTTGAGTTGCTCCATCATCTTGTTAGGTTGGAACAAAATTGGGAAGGACTTTTAGTGGGCACAAAAAAAACCTTTTCCTTGGGTTGTTCATGACACCTTCTTGCCATGTTGAAATCTGTTTTAATGATTTTGGCGGTTTGGAACTTTTTACACATTCCTCTTGTTGGTCATTGGAGTTGTTGCATGTCCTTTTTTTTATGACATCTTCTAGTTCTTTACCAATCCAATTGTTGTTTCTTTGTCCCCTTCTTAGGAAGAGGGCAAAAATAAGCCATATGGTTGAATTTCTTACATTTGAAGCATGGATTTGGGACTCCTAAAAACATAATCTCATGTTCGATTTTGAATGGTTTCGACAAATATATCTTGCTAGGGAGGTTAATAATGTTGTCTACTAACATTCTAATTTTAGGGTTAATAGTTTTTGCTTTAAAGGAACCAACATTTTCCTCAATTGACTACCCAAAAAGTTGAGACAAAATATGAGTTGTGCAAGTATTGATGGACTATTAAGAATTAGACCCAAATGGAAATTTGAGAAGGGCTAGTTAATCATTTACAAAATTTGAAAAACCAAGGTCCAAGTAATGAAAAATACCTTTGTTTTGCATCTTAAACACATTGTGTAAAGTATGTTTCTCAACTTCCTTGCTTGAGAATGTCACCTCAAATAATCCATTACCAATCATGTTAATGGAGACTAGAGACTTGTGGAGTGATTACTTAACCATTCCATTGTAGCTTTATAGAACTTGTAGATGAGTTTCTTGTCCACCACACATTTTGGCTTGGTTGCACCATCCCTTGGGTTTTTGCCCTTGGCAACATTGTGCACCTTTACTTAATTAAGCTCACAAGCTACTTAAGAAATTGCCTCTACTTGATAAGGTGAATTAGCACTTGGTTAGTGCTCTTCATAAAAACTACTACACTACCTTTCACATGTTTTGTCGAACAGTTCGTTTTTTTGAAAGGCTTTCATTATCCCTTGAAAATCATCACCAAATCTTGCATTTGAAGCTCCTTTATTAACATCACTTACACAAACCTTCCTGGCATTCCACAAAAAAACATCTAGGTTTAATAATGCGGGTTCCCCAATCTACCACTCGTTCTACTTTACCAATTAAACCAAGATGACTTCAATTGTTAAATAAAATTGAACTACTATCATGCAAAATTGTCCTTCAAAACAATTAGAAAACCCTAAACCTTTAAACAAGAAAACCAATTATTTTCACAAAGGTGATAAACTAAGTTTTTGGCCAATAACCTGATTTTTTTTGTGTTAAAGCAAAAGTGAACTTAAGGACCACGTTCTTATTTTGCCAAGTCAAAATTAGGGCAAGTACCATAAAACAAATTATTTGTTCGAGTGGAGTAAGGGGTGGGTCTTTCAAAATTTGACCTCAAATTAATATATGTTTATATGCCACATCTAACCCCTAGTGGGGGGTTTGGTCCAAAATCAAAAGGCCTCCCAACCTTGGTTGGAATTGCCCACATCACAAGGATGGCTTGTGCATGAGCATGAAGACTAAGCTTGGAGCTTTTAGCTTGGAATTTAAAGTTTAATGTGATTTTAATCCACCTACATGGATGAATGTGTCCATAGATGAATGACTTCATATGAATGAATGTCATTTTTGCATGGTTTTGAATTTCATTTATGATTTGGATTAAATAAATAAATCATCAAGGATGAAATTCATCTATGATTGGATGATAAATAAATTCAAAATTATTTATATCCATCTTCAATTGTTGTTCAAATATTAATATCTCAAACTTGAATGCCATTTAATAATGATGGATAATGAAATTATGATAGTAGGGGAAAATATGATGATGGGACCAAAATGATTTCAAAATATTTTTTAATGAAATCATTTTCATGAACAATGTTAAGCAACTCAAAAACTATTGTCATGAAACAAATGTCACCCCCCCCCCTCCCCTACCCAATTGTTGTCAACAACATTATATATTTATTTTGTAAAGAATTAGTGTGCCTTGAAAATAAATAATTATTAAAAAAAAACCCTTTGTCATTTATGGTAGTAGGTTGTTTGAAAAAAACTAATTAAAGTGCTTAAAACTGAATTTTAATTTATTTCAAAAACCCATTATCATTCATGACATTACATAGTTTAAGAATATTTTAAAACATTCAAAACCTATTGTTGTCAATAACATTGCTTAAATTTGAAGAAAATCATGGCACCTTTAATGAAAAATAAAAGCAAAAAACTTCATTGTTACTAACGACGATTATAAATAGGTTTGAAATAAGTTGTGGCACCTTCGAAGGAGGTGGAGGAAAGAACCCATTATCGTCAACAACATTGGGTTAGTTTGCCCATAATAATAATAATAATAATAGTTAATAATAGTAATTTTTTTTAAAATTTAAAACAACAATGACCATGGGGTGGGTGTTAGCATAGTAATGGTAATATAATTAAAATGTTTTAAAATAATGACTTTCCAAACCATAACCATGAAATATATTTATGGTGGAATTTACATTATATTATTCAACAAATGTTATATCATATATAATTAGATTTTGTTTCATGAAGCTCTAGTTAATTCAAATTATGGAAGAAAATTCATCCATAAAAATTTAATGATAAAATAAAACATTAATCCATAATTCTAATGGAAGTTTTATTTATTAAAAATTGTACTAAATGCAATTTTTTTTCATCCATATATTAGATGAATGAAAAAAAATTATTCATCCATAATGAGGATGAATGCTTACATTCATCCCCATATTTGCTTTTAGGTTTATTTGTATAACGTTCATTTTGCAATTAAATTCTTGGGTTTTACTTGCATGTATATAAATGAAAAAAAAATTACCATCCCAAGTTCCAACTCTAGGTTATATATGCTCAGACTCTATGTTCATGTGGTAGCTTGCTCACATCACATAATGCATAGTGAATAACCATGTGTAAATGTTGAATTCTTTACATTTGAAAATCTTTATTTCAAATTTTTATATATTGTCTATTAAACAGTAAATGTAGTATTATGTTTTCAGTTATTATTCGAATCCCAATTGTTGGATTCATTTTTTATTTGAAGCTACAAAAAGGTTGTATTATTTATTTTTTAATCACACAATTTCCACTAATTCAAGATTATACGACAATGGTTGGAAAGTGAATGAAATAGAGTTGGCAAGTTATGGTTTAAATAAGTTGGTTAAATTCTTCTTTTTTTAATTTGGTAAATAACCTACTAGTTGGATGTTGAATTTTCAAATTTTAATAACCTACTTAGATGATTGGAATTTCATGCATGTAAATTATCAATCTTAAAACCCTAAACATGTTTATGATATCAACGCAAAATCAAGAAAAACAAAATTGAAAAAAAAATTCATATAACCTACCTTACTTAGGTAATATAACTAATAATTTTCAAGATGGGTATTTAAAATTTGACCTTTATTTATAACTGACGATTATTACCAAAAATTTTGGATAAATTTATAATTAAAAATATTATTTGAATACTGAAATTGATAATTGATGAGTTTGAAATTTTGATTTCTCTTTTATAATTGACCTAATCCATTATGAGACAAAAACAATAATTGGCCAACATTGGTTTGAACTTCAAAAGGCTTTATGAAAAGCATAATTCATTTTTGCTTGGGAATTGAAATTTGTCAATTTAAACCTTTTTCACTTGATTGAAATGCATCACTTTATTTCTTGAATGATTCCAATTGATAATTTAAGGTTGATAATTTGGATGAATTTAATGTTAGTTCCCATAACCTTTAGTCTAATCACAAAGTGGGTGTTGATAGGTGTGTTTGGAAGGATTATTTGATCATAATGTAAAAATAATAATTATTTTAGTTCCATTTGTTTTACTTAGAGGACAATAATTACACAACATCCCAAAAAACAAATCTTTTATGAATGTGTGCAATTAGGTGCCAAAGAAGTTAAGCCTCCTCCATGGTTGTGCACATATTTTCATGACAAGGCCTATAAAAAGTATTCACATCAAAACAAAGTTGAAAGGATTGGTCCCAACTAAGTCCATGAAATTGATGAAATTTAAAAGAATAGTGTGGTTAGGAACTTGATCAAACTCATTGCATTTTGAATGTGTGGCACATGAGATATGTATTTGAATCATGCATGATTGAATTCCCATTTTAGGTTATAAAGAAATATAATGGGATGAATTCTCATAGGAGATGCCATGGTTGAACTACTTGTCATGTGTGTTGTGGAGCAATGATTAGCAAGTTTTTGTGTTACCGTTATCGTTTTAACATCATTCATTTGTTTTGATATTGTCCATCAAATAGAATGTCAAGGACAAAAAAATGCATCTTGAAACTTCTATGCATTTATAATATCCAAAAAATGTTGGCATTGTTGTATAAAACTAACAACAAAAAGTTACAATGTACACTATGGGGGAGAAGCATGGTGCCTTATCCCAAGTTTGGGTCGTGGTGAATTTTTGTGGGAGAATCCATTCATCCAAATTAGTTCCAAATGCATTAATCAACCTTTTGTTTGGTTTGTATGATTTAATACGATTGAAAACTTGATTTGAAAAATTAATTTAAGACTCATCCCATAACTTTTATATTTTATTTTCATTTTATTGTTAGCAGCTAGAGAATGTGCCTTGGGTTTTTGCAATTAGTTGTTAAATCAAGATTAGAGATGTTTTTACCATTGATATTGCTTCATGAACCTAGGGGTTTGGTCACCTTTATATTGTCATTCTATGCCTTGAAATGAATATAAGAGCCTTTTGAGTTCTTATGTTTACGCATTTATTTAATGTGTATTCCATCTATTATGGGTGCTATAAGATCAATTTAGTTTGGGTTTATGGTGGCATGATCATGTTCCAATTTCTACAATTATTGGCTTTTAATGGCTGATTTATCAATTGAGCAATTGACATATGAATGATTATGGTAATGTTTGCAATTATTATTTCAATTCACATCTTTTCTTATAAATTTTCTGATGTAACTAATGTGGTGATTATGCATATGAAGATTTATGCAAATTTAACTATAAATTATTTATGAAAATAAAAAAATATTAAACATCCATCTACATTTTTGGCTACCTACTTGAACCAAGGGTTTTTTTTTTAGTTTTTTGAATTCTTGTGATTGAAAAACCCTATAATATTATTTCATTTTTGCATTTAAATTTTCATCATTTTATCATTTTATCAAACTTTGCCAATTAAAAAAAAGGTTGACTTCAATGGTGGTGCATTTCAAAGGAGTTTCTTACAACCAATGAGGTGAAGTAGCATGCACCTAGGGTGCCCATGTGTTTTTTCTTTTGGGGAGGGTTGGGATATTGGATTTTTGTGGTTCACATTATATTCCAATGGTGTTCCCCATTAATTTTTAACATGTTATTCAAGTTCTCAATATGTTCCCAACAGATCCTCATTTTAATATCATATCCTTTGTCTTGAGTTATACTCTTATAACCCATACAAACAGTGCAAAGGAGGAGATTACAACACATCTACTTTAGGATTTTCCAAAGTTTTGATTTTTTAATTTTTGATGGGCCAATCAAAGATGCCCATTACAAAGGGAAAATAATTGAACTTAATGGTTCCCCACAACTAAATAATTCGAATCACAAAATATACTACCATAAATGAATAGGTACCTATGTTAACATATGGGATGTTGTATTGCATTTTAAACACTTGCAACTCGTGTTATTCACAAACTAAAAGGGAAATAATAAGAGAAAGATCTACATTTAGACCCCTTACAAGATTTTCTAGTGCTCCCTATGCCTTTTGGGTTAACTAAGAAGCCAAAATTTGTGTATGGTAAAGCTCAAGGTCATGTCCTTTATTATAATAAAGGTATGAATGCAGCAAAATCCATTATGGACTAAATTTTGATAAAACATGCGATCAAAGGCATTAACAAGTGTAAAAATATGCTTTGGTTTGTTTATTTTTGTAGTGATATTTAATGGGTATTACATGGAAAAAAAGAAGAAATTAAGGCATTTCAAAAAACAAAAATGGCCATAGGAATGACCATTCCATTTGTCAATTGTTAAAGTGTTCCATTTATTGAAATCCCCCCAAATAGTGGAGGAAAAAATATGTTGGGTGAGGTGCCCTCGAATTACACTAAAAGAATCAAAGCATACCTTTACGAAAAGATTAAAAAAAAATAGACAATTTTTTTTTACTAGCAATTTTTTGCCAAATTTCAACATGAAAATTATGATTTCAACTTGTACAAAGGATTTTTCATGACCAAAACCCAAAATTTGCCAAATTTTGAAGGAAAAAAAATTCAAATCATTAGCTTTTTATGATAAGTTCCAATAGGTAGCCAAGAATATAGAAGGATTCTAATTTTTTTCTACTTCTATGTGCTATATTGAACAAGATTTGGCGTTGATTTTATTGTACTTGTTCTAGGTTGGTGTAGTTTGGATGTTGTTGTTTTTTCATCTAATGTTTTTATTCATCATGGCTATGAAGTTGCTTCTCTTGGGCTTGACATTGTAAGTTAATCTAACTGTGATGTTGTTACTCCTACATCTAATGTTTTTGTTCATCTTAGCTTTAAAATTTTTGAATTTGAGGTTATTGAAAGGATTGGCTATGAATCTCCTAATAAAAAGCCAATTTTGAAATCTTGATTTTTTTATGTCGATGACAAAAAAATGGAAAATGTGAATGAAGGAGGAAGGAGAGCAAGTAAGCATGTTGAACTTTGGGCGAAAAATGCCTTTGATGAATAGAAATTGTTTCATGGTTTCAACACAACAAAATCCATTGTTGATATTTTTGAAGATGAAAGTTTTATTAAAAATCTTATGAAAATGTCATCAACTTTTGTGTTGTAAGTTGCAAAAAAAAGACACCTTATAGTCTCTAGCCAAGTATTAGTGTTTGAATTCCTCTTTGCTTTTTGGTTTTTGCAAATAGGTTTAAGGTTTTTTGTTTATATTTAAGATTTTTTTTTTATGGAAAAAAATAGTTTAGGCTTCTTATGTTTAAAAAACATGATTTAAGTTTTAAGTTTATAATTTAGGTTTTTAGAAGTTTCTCTACTTGGTTTGTGTTTTTGTAGGATATGTTTTATATGTTTTTTAAATTTTTTGTAGCATCCAATCTTTGATACATGGCATTGGGAGATTCATAAAGTAAAGGCACTAGCATTGGGTGGTCAAATAAAGCAAAATACCTATAATTTTATTTAATATCTTCGAGGTATCACCATCTCAAAAAATTGCTAGTGACAAAGTGGCTCTTCGAGCTTCAACAATTTTAATGAATTTATTGTGCTCACATTACCTACTAATGTTATTATATGGTTTTGTCAAGGGGTTTCCAAGGATTAATGGAGGATATACATCATGTGATTTGTTCTATAGATCAACATTGGACCATTGTTGATTGTCTGATGGTTGATGTTACTGAGACTTGCAAAAAACTTGCTTGGCATCACCCAACTTGGCTTGATGACAAACTTAGATCACATTTGTTGTTTTTGTGGGTTAAACCTAAATGGCATTTTTCCAATGAAGTATGGTTCACTATTGCCCCTATTGGTTGAAACTAGTTAAGATTCATTGTGAACATGCTCACCTTTGATTTTCCAAATTTGAAAAACAAGGTTTTATCCAATAAGATTGGTTGGGGTGTTAGAATCACCTAGATGGAAGAGGCACTTGTGCCTCAAGAATATGGGATGGAAGTAATGAGTCGTTGAGGTTCTTTTTTTTATGGCAAGTATGTTTGTTATGTTTTTACCCTTATTTTATTTTTCAAACATCTAGTCATTTTTATTTTAATTGGTTATGGATTTTTCTATGTGTACTAGGTTTAACCATGTAAATAATATTTGTAGGGTTAAACAATGTAGTGGATTATTAGCAATGAATTGAAATTGTGATCAATTATTACATTATGATGAGGCATTTGTTGAAGAGGTGGATGCATACCATGAGAAAACCAAGGTAATTATTTCCCTTTTGTTTATGAGGTTGTGCTTTAATTGGTTGACCATGATTTGATCCCTCTTTTTTAAAAACTTGTATACAAATATCAAAACTTCTTGCAATGTGTCCAAATTTTGTTACATGGACCTTGAATCAACCTAATGATGAAATACAAGAAAAAATGATGTTTTTTCAAATTTTCTTATTTTAAGGTTTCAAATTTGAATTTTTTTCATCATTATCTTGATTTGGTTTTTAGGTTTTGTAATGTTTTGTCTTTTATTTCTAATGTTTTATTTCTTATATAGGATCATTTTGATGGAGTTATCAATTTTGGCTTTGTTGTTTTTAGTGTGGCGTGAACTAGTGTTCATGTTGCTACTGTGTTGAATTATGGAGTTCCTAGTTTTGGTGTTTCTTTTTTGGCAATGTTTGTCTTGGTTTTAGCTTTGAGAATGTTTTTCTTGCTTCAACTTCTATCGATCAAGATAAAAACATGAGGAAAGTTTCACTTATTGTCCTTTTTACATATTTTAGATAATTCATTTATACAATTACCAACTTTTGGTCAATCTGCCATTATTTTGAAGACAAATTTTGGAATATCAATATGTATGTTTGATAGAGAGTTTCCCAAGTATAAAATAAGTTGGACACCATTTTTGCTTGACCATCATTTAAAAATATCATCACAAACACAACTTTTGTTCATCTCCTTAGCAACCTTCACAATTGTCTTATAAGCATCATGTACGTTGTTGATCCAAAATAAATTCTTTGCATTGTCATGTATAGTTGATAGGTCCTAAATGATTTTTCAATTTCATTTTCATTATACACATTACAAGCTTTCTAGGATTATTATTTTTGGTTTCTTTTAGTTAATATTACAAGTAGATGGACAATTGTGAAGCACAATTTATTGAAACATTTTTGGGTTCAAGTAGAATCTCCTTTTTGTAACACATGCATAATAAAAGTTTTGGGGAAAGAATGTGAATATGATGACATAATGAGGGAAAATTTGGATTTCATGAGGTATTTGGTTGGGGAGTGGGGATGTTTTTGAACTTTTGAGTTGCTTTTTAGTCGGGAGGAGTGATTTTGGGGACTTATATCCTTGGGTTGTTGTTTTTCTTGTTTTGGGAGTTGGTGTTCATGTTGCCCATGTTGGGCTTGTTGTTGTTGTGTTGAATTTTGGAGTTATTAGATGTGCTCTTTCTTTTGGTTGTGCTTTTCCTAAATTTGGTTATATGGATGTTTCTTGTGCTTTTGGTTCTTTAAATCAAAAAAATACAATGAAAAAATATTTATGTCTATTGTTTCTTCTACATATTGAAAGAATATATTTTTTCTACAAATTTGTTTTTGCTAAAAGGATGTCTTGATTTTTTTTAAGCTTTTGAATTGGGATGAGTGATTTTTAACATTTTTTTTTGTTTAACTTTTTTTTTTTTTGGAGTGGGGATGAGCGAATTTCGGAACACTTATTCTTCAATTCATTTTTATTCTATGTTTTGAATTTGTTAGGGATTTGGAAGTGGGATGAATTGAATCCAAGTTTTGTGAATTGTGATTTTAAAGAAAAATTTGAAAACCTATTGATTTGTTGTTGGGGTGTTTAGGTTTTGGAGTTGGCACAAGTGAAATCCAAACAAGTGAACATTGAGAAGTTTTATCTATAATTTTTCCCAAAGCAATCCAATTTGTGAATGTACATCCAAAAAAAGAAAATTTCATCTTCTATTATATTTGTAGATTTTAGCATTTTTGGGGATATGTGGGAATTAAATATTTGTAAAATTTACCTTTTTTGAATTATAAAAATGAGTCTTTTGGAAAATTCCCATGCATCAAATAGGTGACTTTTTAAATCTCCATTTACTAAGTTTTACTCTCTTTGAAAAATATACATATAGGTTTTTAATTTTGGCATGCATCCAACATAAAACATGTGTTTCATCTTTGGTGGAAAAAAAAAACAAAATAACGATATATATAGTGAACTAACACCCACAAACGAATCATAAAAGATGAATGATAAGTGGTCAACAAACAATTTTCTATTGGGTTCCAATTCCCTAGCTAACCATGGTGGGTAGTTCAATTGTTTTTCTTTTCTACCTACCTAGAACCCACAAGCAAGTTGTTAGTAAGTAGGTAGTTAAAAAAACCCTTATCTATGTATAAATCGTGTACTTACCTATTAGTTATCTATTTTCCTACTTGTCTGCTTATATTTGAGACCTATTTCCTACATAATTGGTTACCAAGGTGAAACCAAATGTTAATTCAGTTGAGGTTCATCCACCACTGAATAAATAACATGCTTCCAGTGGATGGTGCATTGGTAGGTGTTGCTAATTCATTATGGCCGGATATCATACATGTTGATTTGTAACCAAAGAGTGAAAATTTAAAAACTAAATATTCGAAAATGAAATGATTTTGGAAAGTTTTCAAATGCCAAAAGTGAGGAAAAAACTAAAAATTGTAATATTTTGATTTTTAAAAAAAAGTAGTGTGTAGCCAAAAATATAAATGGATGATTATTTTTTTTTGCTTAAAGCCAAATTTGGTTAAATCTTCCTCAAGATGATTGTCACATTTATTATGATCTTCCTATGCATGATTAGCCACTTTGGTTAAAAATCCTTAAAAGAAACATTGCTCTCACCATTACTAAGAGTTTTAGTGTTGTGTGAAGTTATACCAATTGGGTATATGTGAGGGGAGAAAATGACTATGGACATAAAAGTGTTTTTCAAGACATTTGTAGATTTTTTAAACATTTTGTAAGCATATTTGCAAGTACACTAAAATAATTGAGCAAATCTTTAAGTACCAAAAAAAATTGGTATGAAAAATCCTCTCTCTTGTGTTATGTGTTTGAATAGGTAGCAAATTAGACATAACTAAAGGCAAAACACTAAACACACCCATCAAACTTTGTGGGTGTGTCACAAAAATATATAATACAACACTATGTTTGGTTGTGCCACATGGTTTGACTAATAATTTGAGAAATTAGAAATTAATTAAAAATTAAATGCACTTGTTTCAAATAACATGAAATAAGCTTATGATAATAACTAATCCTATTTCTTCTACGTGGTGTGGTGGATTTGAATCTCACAAGGAGTTGCAAACACATCAAAAAACAAAATTTGGTGTGATATGTTCTACAGCTCTAAATGAAATTTGAACTCATCATCACAAGGAAGTAGGATCTAGCTACTAGAGATATCCGTAAAGTCAGAAAAAGACAGGGTCAGTACCCCGAGTTTGGTCATACACAGGGTGAGATTCAAAAAAAACCTGCAAAAAAGTACAATAGCATTCAATGGGGGGTGAAACTCAGGACACCATTCCTGAGTTTCACCCTGTCTTTCTTTTTTCCTAAGCGCGTTCACTACTGCTACATAGATTTTCACTGCTCCTACCTGTACAGCTACTATAATTCTTCTCGAACCTTGTGCACTAAATGCTGAGATTCAGCATTTTGCACTGAGTTTCAGCATTTCATACTGAGATTTAATAAAAATTTCCTTACTTTGCGGATATCACTAAAAGAGGGGTTAGGGGGTGAAAGACAAGGTGAAGACAAGGTGAAGACAAGGTGAAGTCTGGGTGACTTTACGGATATCTTTATTTATTATCACTAACTTATTTCATGCTATTTTGAAAACAAGGTATCCAATTTTAGATTTCTTTTAACATTTTAAGTTGTTAATCAAACCTTGCAACACAACTGCATAGGGCACCACAAAACTATGTATATTAGCAGGTTCTAGTTAGGTTTTGAGTCTGTTTTGGTCTGGGTTCTTTTGGTGTGGTGGGTTTGTGGTCCAGTTATGGAGAGCCTAGGCTGCAGGTTCTACATGCACCTGCTGGAACCCAGTCCTGTTTTATTATGCAAGTTCCAGTTTTCTAAGCATTGCATTCATGTACTACTTTTTTCCTCCCCAAAGGCTTGTGCAAACAGGTGTACTTTTTTCTTCTGGTGAGGTGGCAACTTTTAATTGGTTGCACAACATTGTTACCTGTGCTTTCTTTTACTACCTTGGGCAGTGTGAATAGAGAGTGTACTCCAGCTGGACCTGTAGTCAAAATTGGGGGAATTTCATTGAAAGAAGCCAGGTGAAACTGGAACCCAAGGTTATCATCAGAACCCTAGAAACTCTCATAACAATTGAATACAAGGGAATTTTCAAGGTTAAATGAAAACCCACTGGTTTGCATTCATTAATTCACTCATTCATTCATAGAAGTTGTATGGAAGTTCTTTTCTGCATTTCATACATTCATTCAATTTCATGGAAGTGCTTTTTTTTTTTTTCCAAAATAAAAAACGTCCACACTTTGCAGCAGAGTAAAAAGGCTCAGTTTACACAAGGAGTCAAGGCCAAGGTTCAACTCAAATCAAGCATTCCTATTGGTGAAAAAGTTGAAATCAGCCCCAAGGAATCAAGGCTGAAACAGAAAAAAAATTCTTTTCAATCTGCCCCAAGTTACTAATAAAGGCTGAACTTTATGGCCTTGAATTGGCCCGATCCAATTTGGGAAGCCTATTTGCAACCCTTGAGCCCAATGTTTTAGCCTTTATTAGGTAGTAACTTGGGGCCAAACAACAAGCCAAAAATGTTCAAAGTTGGCCCCAAGTCTTTTTAGCCCTGACTCCTAGTCAGTGTTTTTGTTTCGTTTCTGCAAAGTTGCCAGTGGGGCCACACCTCAAGTGCATGGGGGTGCTGAACAGGCTAAAACTAAGAAATGCTGGAGCAGCACTCTCTGACCCAACTGGATTTTTTTTTAATCTCAAAATGGTTGACACTTAATTGTAACAATGAAAATTCTGGTCACTCCTCCAAATTTAGAGGAGACACAAATTTGGCTACATTTGTATTCAGATTGTGAATTGCATTATGCACACAAAATGCAAACTTCAAACACACTTAAACAAAAAAGAAACATGAACAACAATTGCTCACAAACACAAGCACTTATGGTGGAATTGAACCCCTAACACTAGCCATTCCAGGATAAGTGGCCTACAAAATCAATCAAATTCGTATACAAATAGATTGGGGAGTGACCAAAACATGGTAACATCGAGCAAAGAAACTTGTTAACAACCATTGAATTTACCAAAGTTTGATGCAAAATCTTACACAACTTTGCAATGCCAAAATAGGCCCAACAATTGCATTTATCATATTGCCCAATGCCTAGCCATCATAGCACTATCGATGATGTGATGCTCGTCATTGTTCAATATATTTAGCCTCCAAGAAATTTTGTAAAGTGTAAAATTGTTGTGCAAACATGTGCACGATAAAAGGCAAATGGGCAATGAACATGTTGCAAAGCTTTGATTTAATGAAAACCAACATAGAAAAACACTTCTCATCTTTCACATTATCTACTATTTGCACCATGGCCAATTTAGTTAATTTCACATACTTTGGGAAGCTATGGATTAGTATTCAAGATGTTGGCACTAAGTGCCACATTTTGATAAAAGGATTGGTGTCAAAAGGTGAAGCCATGCATAAACAATATTCAACTTCAACTTGAACATGCCCTATTGGCTATCAAGGTCACTAGTATTGAAGACCTCAAACACAAACATTTCCACCCCATCCAACAATTGGGTTTTACCAAAATAGAATGATTATTTCAAGGTGTTTTGGGAAAGATGCCTCACAATCTAGTTGTAGCCAATACTAAGGATACACAATCCCAAGAATATCCATGACACCACGAGTTGGAAACCTTATTTCCAATTCTTGAATCAAAGTCTCTAAAGCCCCTACCAAAACATCCACAACAATTAAATTACCTTTAAAAAATAAAACTTGCAACTACGCTTTTAGTAGCCCCTACCTAATCAAACACAAAATGGCATGACAATAAAATAAAACTTTAAAAAATGAAAAAAAAAATCAAACAATGCAGAAAGGAAAGTTCCAAAAATTTACCTCTACCTAGTCTTCATTAATGATTCAACAAAAGCAAATACACCTTCAGTGACAAATGTAGGCATCATGGTCTCCAAATCACAATGCACTGCCCATATATGTTAGCCATTTACATGAAAGGCCAAATGTTGAACTCTAATATTTAAATCGGGTATCCACTTCATTTAGATGTTTTCATGCTTACATTCAAACAAGGACTTGAAAGCCCAAAAGACATTTGTAATGAAGTTGGAAGTCTATTCCAAATACGTGTTGTATACAATATAACTATTGTGTGAACACATGAACATGAGTGTTGAGCTTGTGAGTGGTGATCAACCAACATGTGAACTGAACTTTTGTGAGTTGCACATAATCTTTAAATTATATACTTGCCATGTAAGTTGAATATTCATTCCACGTAGACAACAATTTCCATATGCATGGATAGAATATTTTATGTACATGGCAAGAATATTCTTTTAATGATATAAAATATTCATCCTAGTAGACATAATATATTATTTGTGACAACAATATCAGAAATAACTTTTGTTGCAAGTGCATGCAATTAAAACTTAAAATTTATCTTCCATAAGCTTCTAATATAATGTTTTAAATTATTAGTGAACATTTAATTTAGTCTGATATCTAATTTCTATCTAACAATGAAACATCATTCATGTTAAGCAAAATGTTGAAGGAACAATTATCAAAGCCTTTCTAAAACCAAAGTAGTAACGTTGTTTGCAAGTTCTAATTTAAGAGCCAAACACATAGCATCATCACAAGCACTAGAATTGACAATGTTCATTGTAATTGTTTTTTTATGACAATTCATAAGTGTATTTCTACCCATATAGAAGTTACATTATAAATCAATAAGCAATGAACTTCATCACAACTTCAAGTTGGAAAATGGATGAAACTTTCAAACTACCCACAAAACATGACATGTTACAAAACATAATACATGTGTTTATAAGGCATCCACTTCCTTCACACCCAACCTAACGAACTATAAATCATTGTTACAAAATCCAAACAAGTGCAAGTTGGGAAGTTTCCTATTGTAAATTCATACTGCCCTTTGTTTGGATTTTGGCCAAATATAATCTTATAGATTCTTCCATATCCATGAAGGGGAACCTATAATGGTGGTTTTATAGTCACTTCAAGAAGTCAACCAACCTCCCATCGATTATAATGTAAATTTGACATCTAGAATGGAACTATCCAACAAACAACCTTACCATTATGTGTTGTTGGCCATGACATTTCATCCACTGGCCTATTTATAGGAATGGAGCTTTCCCCTCCGAATAGACTTCATAAAAAAGTCAATTACCATTTATTCGGAACAAATCATGTTTCCTTAAGAGACTTGATTTCATCTTGGGTGATATTGGTTTCAACTTGAATGGGCCAATTTTTTGGAATAGTTAGTTTGTCGGATGCATATTTGCGCTTCATATCACCAATGTAACAATTCACGTCATCTACACATAACCAAAACTTGTGCAACTTTATGGGTGGAAAGAACTAAGACCACAACCCTAAGTAAATTGAAGCAGGGACACTAATTGAAGTTGGCTTGGTAATTGTCCTTGTAGCATAAGAATGTTTGGTGAATTTTTTATAACACAACATTAAACATGCGACGTAGAGGGGCATCTTTCTATATGCCAAATTCCATCTCCACATGGAACCTCAAGGACCTCAACATCTCCATGAATTTGATCCACCCCAAGTTGTTCAATTTGCACATTTGATGCATTTTACAATTATGGTCCAAATTAGGCAAGATTATCAATTGTTTATTTACCTCCACACACTATTTCTTTTCATTTCAATTATGCAATGTTGTTCAAATGATGACCATCCATATGAATATCTAGCCAAATTTGGAAATATTGAAATATGAGAAAAAAAAACTTAAGCACCCTTTCATGTTGTAAACAATTGTGGTGATTTATCAAAAATTTGGATTTTTTCAAAAAAGAAAATTGTAATTAAATAATCCTTTTATCAAATATTTTTCACTAAAAAAAAATTCACCACCAAAAAAATCATTGCCTCCATGATTATGTTTAAATGTATTTCCTTTAATTGTTCAATGTTGTTTTAGAAACCATCATTTCATCAAATATTGCTATATAATTAAGTTTATTTTGAAACATAAGATGACCATATTTGTAATTCATAAAATGAACATAAAGGTTGTATTATTGTTGAAAATGTTAATTAATCCTTATCCATTTTAATTGCATTCCGTATGACAATTAATGTGTCTATCAAATGTGGCTTCATATGTTTTGTACCTATGTATAATCAATCATGCTTATAAGAAGCATTGTGAAAGTTGTAAGTTTTTATAAGGTCACTCTTCCAATCTAAGAGCAATTCCACCCATAGTAGGTACCTAGGCTTGCATCAATTACATGTTGCAAGCCCCAACAATAAACTTGAGAGTGAGATTTTGCAAAATGAAAAATTGCTAATAACAAAACAAGTGGACCAATCAAATAAATAAATTGATCAACAATAGTGTGAGATTATGCTATGAGGATCAATTAAATAATCTAGCCAATTCACAACATGATTTATATTGTATGATGGCTTTTCTTAGCCATCCACCTTGTGCAAATATGCTTCCCAAAACCATTTAAAAAAAACAAATTCACAAGCTTTTACCATTTTACATACAAAATATGTCTTCCAATTGTGTGGGTGAGATATTATTTAAAAAGTCACTCACATGCTACAATTGTAAAATGTGCATTATGTTTTGGATGAAGCACAACCTTAAAATAATGTGTAAATGGGTTTAGACTTACATAATTACATAAGCTACATGGTTATCACAATGCCCAATAAAAAAATGACTCCTTTTGATTGGCTGCGCATAATGATTGGCCTAGGTGGTAACATTTAAAATTTCAGGATTTCTTTTTTTGATTTTGTGATGTAGCCAAAATGATGATCATTCGCAAGAAAAAAATAAATAGCCAAATTTGGCTATAGATGACATATGAAAGTAATTTTAAAATAATAATCCTTCACATTTTTTTGTTACATCCTAGAACCCTACAATTTTACAATCATTTAAATAGTCTCTTACATTATACTATCCAATTTTGCATGTTTATGGATGTGACTTGCTTAAACAATTAATGTTTTAACATCACCACCACAAAGGAGTAAAATGGCATACACATTATTTTGGATGAAGTATAAAAGCCAAATAATGCAAAACTCAATTGTGGATTGAAAAAAAAAATGTGGATGCGTTTCAAGAGGGCCAATTCAAGCAAATGACCATATTTTATTGGCCCAAGTGGTGTTATTTAAACAGTTTGTCACATTATACCCTTCACTTTTTCATGTTTAAAGGGTGAGAGGATGGGAAAATAATTTAACATTTTTCTCTCCCATTCTTGGGTGCTTTCTTTTGATTAAGTTTGGCACGGATTCATCATTAACATTGAATATTGGATGTGACAAAAATATTGGTAGAGGCCCAAATAGGGGGGTGATGCATTGACATGTAGTAAAATGATCTCTTTACTATATAGTTTGCATGTTTGGTGGACGTGGAAAACCTACCTTCCCATTGTGTCGGTTTTTATATTGGGGATGGGCACGTCACATTGAGGGTTGCGGTGTTCTCGAGCACATGAATGAGTTTTTATTGAAGTTGAGTACTTCAATAATAACTCGTTAGAAGTTTGTTGCAAGGGGTAGGGTTTGGAGTAGGATTTAGGGTTTTGTTATTTCAACACCAAAAGGGGCTATTGTGATTGTTTACATGGCTTGGTGGATATTGAATTGATCCATTGAATGTGTACTTTGTGTGCAAAGCAAAGCATTTAGAATTTAGAATAGTACTAGATAATAGAGACCCATTGAGAGATAACATCAAAATGTTGGTGTAGCTCAAATGTATTATTATTACCCTAGTAGTACTTAGGTGCCTAATAATAATGGATTTTTTTTTGAAAATAAAAGAGTAATATTAAAAAAACTAGGCACTATACTAAATAATGAAGCTAGTGAGTGTGCTTGAGAGTTTGTTTCAGATTTTTGGGAATGGTAGTAGGTAGGTATTTTTCAGAATTTTCAGCAATTTCCAAAAAATAATAATTAGTGCCTAATTAGCCTAGGTAGAAGGGTAGTATGCAAGACCCCCAATATGAGGTTTAAGTGTTGATGAAGGGCAGATTAAGATGGATGTTTGATGAAGGGTTGTCCTTGAAGAGGACAAGAAGAGGGCCTAACTTTGTAACTCCTTTGTTTTGTAGTTTGGGAGTTTCAATGGCAAAATTTGTGGAAGGTGTGTAAGGTATAATGAGTAAGGGTGGGAACATCCCTTAAATAAGGGGCCTAGGACAAGGCCATTGCAAAGTTGGGTCCCCCTCCCCCTCCTTCTTGGGAATGTACCCCCATGGGTGAAAAGCATGAACCTAACATTTTGTAGGCCTAAACACATGTAGGTCACGAGGGAGGGAGGGAGGGCGGCTGACCGACCAACCGGTGGCATGAGTAGGAGGGATGTGATGCCTATCTTTTTTCATAGGGGATATTCATGGAAATAAGGTGCCCTACAAATACTTACGGAAATTTCTCAGGGAAATGTGGATTTGAGTCAAAAAATAAAAATAAAATCTCGACCTTTTTTTTTTGGTTTGTTTTGGGGGGTTTTTTAGACAATTTTTGCCCCAAAAAAGTGAATCAGTGTTACATACCTCTTGATGATTTCTTCCTAAAGATGAAAGCCAGTTTGGGCCAGCAAATACACAGAAGATCCAATAGGGTAGGTAGGTCGGTGAGCAAACAATTAAGAACTCAAAGAGGTTGAATCCTCATACATTGTTCCTTTGCCACTGAAGCTTTTGTAGCCCTCCACCTAGCACTTCCAACACTGCAAAAAAATGCTCAATTCGATAAAGAAATCTTGAAGGTATGGGGTGTTTGGTGTAAAGGGTTTCAATGCATAGAAAATGCTCAATTTGATAAGGAAATATTGAAGATATGGATGTTTGGTGTAAAGGGTTTCAATGCATAAAAAATGCTCAATTCGATAAGGAAATATTGAAGATATGGGGTGTTTGGTGATGAGTGAATTATAACTAATTTGGATTTTGAGCTTAAAATCTTTGATTGTTGCATCTTTGCCTCTAGAATACAAAGAAATTATGTAAGGCCCTAGTTGGTGTGTCAATTTGATTTTAAATCACTCAAAATGGACTCAAAATGAGCAAACTATTTTTTTCAAAATTTTTGGAACAAACTACTACTCACCATCTTCCAGTGTTTCTCCTTTTACTTCTGATGCTTGAAAAAACATCAGAAATGTAGCCCTCCAGTTTGTGTGTCCAATGGCACAAAAATTGCTCAATTTGGTTAAGGAATGAGGAAAGTATTGGAAAAATGATGGGCGGTCCAACCTTAGCACTGAATGCCATTGCACCATAAAAATGGCTATTGTCCATTGGCTAGCTATAATGACTAGCCCAATTGTTGTACTTAAAATTGTAACTCAATATTGTCTCATTTTTCATGTTTATGGGATGAGTGTTGAAAAATACCTAAGCAACACCTTTTTTTTTTTTAATTTAATAAATACTGCTACAAACCCTAAATAGGAGATATAAAATAATAGGTACGAGTAATACCCCCTTTATTGGGCGGGCCTTCACAAGTGTTAATCACATATAGCATAAGGTGTTAATTATTTCCCTCCATTCTCATTCATAAATATGAAAAATTAAATAATAAAAAAGTGAGGGTCTATTTCAATATCACTAATTGGACCAATCGATTATGGTGGCCAATAAAAAAAAAAGTTGATTTGTATTGTGTGCATGTTTACGAGCCCAAACTCATTTTCAATGCTATTTTAAAGATTATACTTCATCCAAAAGATTGTGTACAATGAACCCTATTGTACAATTTATCAATGGAGAAAAAGAAATGTGAATACACAAGGATGCATGCTAAATATTCGTTTGAGTTAATTTGTCATATTTTGATACTTTTGGCTTTGAAATCTACTTTTTTTTTTCAAACATTTAATGTTAGTTAACGATGGATAAGCTCGAAGGTCATCCTCACCATCACCATCTCGTAGTGAGGAATGTAAACATATGTATATACTTATACATATATATGAAAGACGGGTACCCCACCCACCAAAGTAATTAGCGTTTCTAACAACAATTGGCTTGTCTAGCTAGATTAAGATTGTTACACAAATGCAACAAAATACACACCCCCTCCCCCCCCCCAACCCCCCCCCACCAAAACACAAAACACAACAACACAAAACCAAAACAGAA
>Ga0116227_10003823_pt1 | contig 33095 bp, 21 predicted proteins | sample S1TSphgellanicum_FD_89693 | JGI IMG/M metagenome (GOLD analysis project Ga0116227, IMG submission 89693) | Host-associated microbial communities from peat moss isolated from Minnesota, USA - S1T2_Fb - Sphagnum magellanicum MG | ecosystem: Host-associated > Plants > Peat moss > Unclassified... | reverse complement strand
TTATTATTTTTTAAAGATATAATTTTATGTAAATTGTTTGAGAAACTGTCCATTCTAATAGCCACATTAGCCCCAAAGGATAAATATTCCAACCCCCCCCCCCCCCTCCCCCTTTTTAACAAGCATTTTTTAGGATTTTTCAATTTCCAAAATTTTTTAAAATAAAGAAAAATTGAAATTTTTGTACTTAATTTAGGAAGGTAACCAAAAATATGAAATAATTTTTAAATTTTTTTACTTTCATAAATTTTTTTACAACCATATTTTGTTTAAATCTTCTTATCATTGATTTGTCACTTTGATCAGATCAAAAAATCACCTTCCATACCCCGCTCCTTGTTGCTCACCAATTTTTTATTATTCTAGTCAAAGTCAAATTCTAATGACAATGATTCGTTTGAGCTGGTTTAGATAAAACAACTTTAAGTTTTTACTTAACAATTGTATATGGTCATCAACTTCATAATGAGGAGATTAACTACCTTACTTCTTTCATCAACTTAGTTACATTGGTATGAAAATGCAAATTAACATGTCCATTTTCATAATTTGGTTGAGTTGAAATTTGACCAAATTATTATTATTTTTTGAATTGAATTGAATTTATTTTAATTTGACCTAATTTAATCAAATTCAATTCAATTTCAATGAAAACATTAACCTTATTGAATGTAGAATAAAATGTTATTGTGTTCAATTCAATTCGATTTCAATGAAAACATTAACCTTATCAAATGTAGAATAAAATGTTATTGTGTTCAATTCAATGTATTTGAATTCAATTAAAAGTCTAAATTGAATTGAATTCTCTTGAATTTGATTGAATTTAATTCAATTGAAGTTGTATTCAATTCATGCAATGTCATTCAATATTTTCATTTGAATGGGACTTAATTTTAACAAGATCAACTCATTTTTTTCAATCAATCAGTTGTCGTCAATAGTGCACAACAATGCAAAAACCCAAGTCTTGATAAGATAGCAACTATATAGGCCATCAACTTGAGTATTGTACCCAAACTAGGAATTAAAGCAAAAAAATCAAAAATACATTACACTTTCATGGCATATGAACAATATTAATCACAATGAATGGGTGATTTACATATTTTATAAAAATGCCGATCAATTCAAAAAAAGATATTTATATATTAATGAAGAGAAAAAATATTAAAAAATCAAAAAATCAAAAATACTATTTAAAAATATTTATGAAGAAGACATTTAGAAATAGTTATGAAAAATAACAATTTGATTTTTAGAAAGTTAATATAATCATTTGTTAATTCATAGATAGTAATGAGCATTCATCACATTCATGATTAGGAAGCAAACAATTCCTACATATTTATAAATTTAGATTATAAATAATTTAAAATCAATATTACATGATTTCATTTATGATGTCGTAGCAAAATGGTAGGTACTTTACCTATCCCAATGTTTTTGGTTTTTTATTTTATTAGTGTATTAATGGTGTTCTAATTGTTGTGTTCTATGTATAATAGAAGGTCTCGTTGTGGGGGCCTTCTATATTTGAGATCTTCAAGGTCGATAGATCAAAGGAGGTCGAAACTTTGGAAGACCCCCATAGCGAGATATTTTCCTACGTAAAGTAACTATATATATATATATATATATATATATATATTTGAAATGACTAATCATAAAACTAGACCTTTCGAAATTCAAAAGGCTCAATATAATTTGTACTAGGCCTCCGGATTTCAAAAGATCCAATAAAACAAAGGTAAGTCTTAAATAAATATGAGGTAACTTAGAGAAAATGGAACAACCTAAAAATACAAAGGAAAAATAATGCCAGTGCTTTATGGTGATGTGTTTTATTGTATTTTTATTCACCTTGTACATCTTGTGGATGGGAACATTTGCTTTGTACTTTTTGTGAATGGGCTTCTTGTGGATGGGTTCCCATCCTTCCCTTTTTTATATATAATATTTTTCCCAATGTACAAGAGGTGGGTACTAGTGTGGGGGTGGGTATCTAATTTTTTTGATAATAGTTAGTTCTAAGTTTTAAATTTTAAAAAAAAAAATCCATGATGGGTCCAAGTATATGGAAATTAAAAATTTCAAATAACAAGTCGGGTTTGGGTTTTTTAAATGTAAAATGAGCAACGGGTGTGAGGCGGGTATACAATCTTGTCTTTATCAAAAACCTTGCCCAATATCCTATCGAGTTTTTAAAATTATTCCGATTCTTCAACAAAAACCCCCACAATCATTCTTGATTTTTTACCCAATTCTTATAAATGAAATATTCAATTTTTTACTTTCACAATTGACATTTAGGGTTTAGGGTTCATGGATTATGAAACTACAATCCAAAGTTCAAAGAAAGAATTTTATTAACAAAAAGTTTTGAAAAGGCATAACATTGTCTTTTTCTATACTTTTAAATTCTAAACCTAATTATAAGAATTCATCCTAATGTCCAACCAACATGTATGAATCAAAATGATTGTTTGTTTTGTTAGATATGGTTTTTTGTATCAAACTATTCCATGTTCCTTTCATCTAACATGCTCCAGAAATCAAAAGCTTGATCCAACTGACTTCAAAGACTAACACCTTCACTTAGTCCTGCAAAAACAAAGACACGTACTAACTTTCAAAGACAAACAGAACCTATAACCTTAAATGATGTAAACAAATAAATAGATAGACAACAAACATTCAAAAGCAAATATAAATAGACAAGCAAACAATAGACATGTACTATACATATACCTTCAAAGATTAACAAACATGGAAGTAATCAATAGATATCTAACCTTCAACATAAACAAATAGTAGATAGCAGACCTATAAAAACAAATAACTAACAGGCCTTGAAAGAAAAATAGATAATAGACCTTCATGGACATTGCATATGGATTTTGAAAGACTAATCTAAGCAAAATGCAAACCCAAAATGTCACAAACATACATACTTTTAAAAGGCACATACAAAGTAACCTTGAAAGACACAAAGACAAACCAAAAAAAAACTAGACAACATACAACACTTATTCAAATACACAAATAGCCATTCAAAATAATTCAAAGTTTAGAAATTATAAATTCTGCAAACCAACACAATGAATCTAGAATCTTCAAATTGTCCATGTTTCACATTAAAACACAATGAAGACTGAAGACCTCAGAATCTATAAGCATGGAAAATTTTTTTACGCAAAACCCTAACACATTTAATCAATTCATCATTTTCATATTCAATTAGTCCTCACATGTAAGGAAGGACTTTTAACAACTACAAATCTCCATCTACATATTCTTCATGTTTCACTTCATCCACAAATTCAACATCCAACTCATATGTTAAGTTAAATTCTACTTCACAAAAATCTGCCAAATTAGATGGTTTTAAACAACCAACATGAAGATCAGATGGCCAATTTTTATGGACAAATATTAGTTTGTCCAGATTGTCAATTTGAAACTGACATCTAGTGAGTGTTGTGAAGACTATAATAATGGAAAAGATTATTTCAATCTCAATTTGACTAACCAGGATTCCCAAAATCTATCTTGCAAATGCAACCACTATTGGAAACTTTCGCTCTTTTGGCCACCACCATGTCAAAGCACATGAACAAGTTTATGCATCAACATGATACTAATGAAACAAACCAAGTTCTTAGCATATAATGTCCTTGTAGATATCTGCAATTGTGTTAATTTGCTGGAATAAATCCTATGAATCCACAAGTAAGGCAAACTCATCCAAACAATCCCCTCTATTTGGCAACAAACCCTTGTAAGCCTCCAACAGTAGAGGTAGCAACAATTGTTTGCCATAATTTGCACTAGAGTGGTAGCAGCTTCACGACCCAAATAATTAGTCACCAAACACATACTTTGTCCCTAGGATCCAACATAAGAGCCAACATGTTATGGCCTTTTTTTTTTGAAAACCATGCATAAAGGAAATAAAGGGAAAACAGACTTCTAGCTTTTGGCGCTTCATACGAGAAATTAATTCCTCTAGTTCATAATCAAATACATTTATCTCCTTTTCAGCAAGGTTGTTGGGCACCTTTTAATGTGAAAGTTCATCACAAAGTTCCAAGCATGTAATTAGAATAAAATGGAAAACATCCCCAAGGAGCCAATGCCCTCGGCTTTGGTTCAAAATACACCCTCTCACAATGGGTGAAAGAACTTTCACAACATATTCACAAATAGCCTAAGTTCGAGGAGAGGGTATACAACTTTGTAATGCAAAAATCTATCGATTGTAATAGAGTGCAATGGCATTCTTGAAAGTCAATGCATCCTAGAACAATAAAACATGACTTGCAAATCTATAAACAACGACATAATTAAAACATATACTTTGATATTAGATCTCTACCATTTTTATAGCCCATGATATTAACAAAAGAAACACATGAAAGAATTTTCATACCTTATTTTCACAAGTGTACTCGATTTTCTAGGCCTCAAGCCAAAATCCACGCAAGTTTTACCCCATGTGAGTTTCCCTTTCCCAGACTTATTTGGCTAGGTAATACTCTTTTGAATGTCAGCTTGGGCAGTCTTTATAGATGCATAGGATAGTCTTTAGGCAACCTTCTCATTTGTAATGGCATATTAGCAAACCATTGATAAGACATGCTCAAAACATGACCCATCAAAAGGCTCCATCATAGCCAAACTAGCACACAAAACAACAAAATTCAAAGTGCTTACACAAGTTTGTAGAATATTCTATCATGCCCACGCACATGAGCATGATAGAATATTTTTTAAAACATTTTGATGACGTGGACAACATATTTTTGGAATATTCTTTGTCACATAAGCTAGAATTTAAAATGACATGGTAGAATATTTTACCATGTCAACATGGATGAAATCAAAATGGATTAAATTCATCATAAAAAAACCATGTTCAATGAAACTTTCCAAATGAACTTTTTTTGGTAAATGGTTATCCCTAAAACCACGGCTTGTTCATTCTTTAAAGCTTATTGAATAATATACTAATGTTCCTTATAGGGTTGAATCTCATGTAAAAAACTATGAACATGACATTCAAAATGTTTAGGTGAAATTTTGTCACTAAATTACAAAACATGCATATTTTCATTCTTTAGCAAGACACAAGTGGCATGGCACATGACAAAGGTAAACATGATCTTGCTTTGGTAGAAGAAGAATGTAATTGAACTATCTAGGTTAATATGTAAAAACAAAAACCAATGTTCAATGGGCAATCCATTTGTAGAAACGAGATAAAATTTTAAATTCATTCTATGTGTTTCAAAAAATGCCAAGGAATCTTGCATTACATACAAGTATTTCATGTTTATTAATTGCCTCCAAATGTATTTTGTGAAAATCCCTTGATGCCATGTTGTACAACTCAACAACAACACTCAAATTATTCTAGAATTATCACCCCAACACGACTCGTTAGGTGTTGCACTTCATTCCAACTATATGTTGGGAAATGAATGAAAGGTTTTATTTAGCCACAATACATCACATTTTGCAAGATGAAATATATATGTTTATAATGCACCCACTTCCCTTGACTACCCAAGGAACATGCCCTCATATGTATGAAATCAACACAAGTGTAACTAGGGAAATTTCTAATTGTCACTTCATATTGCTTTGTGTTAGGAGGTGGACCAAAGCTGATGATGTAAATCTATCCATACCTTGGTGGAGGAACTTTAGTAGGTGGTAGAACAATAGCCTCCAAAGTTCATCCAACCTCCCACCTATTTGTCTATTGCATTGAAAGTTTGAGCATTATTGTTCGTTGAATAGGCTTTTTATTGCAAATTTTTGGCCAAGCTTCAAAATTTGCAAGTTAGTTACAAGGAGTTGTACTTTCATTTGCAAATAAGGTCTGAATAGCACATTTGCGCGCTTCACATAGGACAAATTTTGCCTCCTCCAAAGTTGTCACCTCAAATTGAATCAAGTCAGTCCCAACTTGCACTCACCATGTTGATGGGACAAGTGGCCTATTGACACAATACTTCCTTTTAGTTCTTCGAACACAACGAGTCAAATCATCTGCACAAAACTAGAACTTGTGATAGATTGGTGCATACCTTTTCAAATCAAACCACAAACCATTGTAACAAGGATTAGGTATGCCATGAACTCTTTTTTTGGCTATGATTTTGGCGTCGCAATGTTTCATCGAGTCTTTTTGAATTGCAGAACAATGAATATTTGACAATGGTGGGCACCTCTTAATTCTCCAAACACCATCCTCGCACACACACTCTTGAACCTTCAATCTTTGAAAAGTCAAAATAAATGCCTCATCTTCAATAATCCCACTAGACTCGCCAACATGAACATTTGAGCTAGTGAATCCACTTGACATTGCATTAATTCTTGGTCGAGAGAAATTCACACGATCATGTTTGTGTGAATCACCTTTTGACCTTAGGGCTATGTTAGCCCTTAGTTTTGTGGATCCAAAATTTTTTTGACCCTCCAAATGAAGTATTTTATTAATGAAGGAGGACCCTTTGGTGTGTTTAGCAACGACGTTGGCAATTTGTGATGAGTCACTAGACTGGCTTGTTCATTGCAGTCTCAATTCATCCTTACCAAGACCCTCTCCACATATTCCACTGTTCAAGTATACCTTGTAAGATGCACTTTGTCTGAAAGCCCTAACATAATCATCAGAAGTTGCACTGAAAAGGCATTGAGCACTTTTCTTAGACTATTGCAGCCAAATATTATGGACTATTTTAGAAAGGTTACAAGTTGGCATGTTGACAAGCTCCTCTAAGTTGAACTTTCATAAGTGTTTTCAAAGGAAGACAAATCATGTATTGGAATCGTGAAAATGATTAAAGAGCTTCACAAGGAATTCACAAAGAAAGTCAAGGTGTTTCACATGTAGCATGAAGCCCTCCCAATTGTCTGACATGGAAGTGCCATAAACCCAACCAATTATTGAGCTCATGAATTACATTTTTTGTTGTAACCCCTAAAGAATACCACAAAGACCGAATTGCCATATATCGAACATCTATTTTTTCCAAAGATGTTACATTCTTATATTTGAAACACAAGGCTTTGTGTCATTTTTGTAACTCTGATGTAATCAATTGTTTTGTGTGTCCATCAAGCGACTAAGTTCAATGGAACATGTAAGTTCTTTCCTTGTCAACCATATTCATAGAAGCATTTCTAAAACTGTACACGATATGGACATCATTCTAATTGGCATGTGCAATATCTGCCATGAACCCTTTGAAATTGGGGTTTGCAAGACCGAACATGAGCATCACTTTGTTCAATTTTGTCCACATGACACACTGAGCTTTTGTGGATTTAGATTGCATGTTGTAAATTGCAATGGTGAGCACTTTGTAGTACACCATGTTGTAAACATGACAAGCCATGGTGGTCCATTCCTGAACACGTTTGACATGATCAAATGTCAACCAACAATTTTGCAAATCACCATGAGGTTGCATGTGCCTCACCAAATCAACCCCACTTGTTGGCCCATATAGTGACATTTTGAAAAGAAACATTTTTTTGCCCAACCATTTGTCTAGGGAAATAACTATTTTGGATGTAGTCATAAGGACTTTTCGACTTAAGGAGAAGTATGTTATCCATGGGGCCTTGAGTACCAACATTGTGCTTAAAGGATGTAATGAAGTTTCAAATGTTGGGAGAACAGAGGGGTTGGAACTTGTCAATTACCTTGTCAAGTTTATCACCTTGGAAATTTTCCACAAGTCCTTCGCCATTCTCATTGAACAAATGATGTGCCAAGAATGTTTTACTTGCATTCAAGGAACTTGTAGAGATTTTGGCATCAAGGGTACAAGAAACTTAACCTTTTACCAAAACCTTGATTTCTTCCAAAGCTTCCCTGCACATACCTTTTACAATAGGGTGCACATGTGTGCCAAGGCGAATCGCAACTTTTGAAAGGGATTGAAGTTTATGGATAACATGGTATATTCGATAGGGGCAAGTATTCATACAGAAAGGACTTGCAACACAAAACTTGCAAACAATTGTCACTAGAAGAAACCTGTCATTTTGCAACTATCATACGCAATTAATTTTCAATTTCAATTGCATGTGACACATGCGATTGCTAAACCCCATAGTTGCATAAAACAAGTTGCACACGACTAGTAATTGCATACAATAGTATGTATGTGGATAGTATATATAGTATGAATTTATATTTCATACATTTCCATTATTCTAGGGATTGCCCACGGTGACACGTGTTCATTTGTGAAGCTCAATTATATGGTGACATGTGGCATTTAAACATTATTTCAATGTTCATCATTAGTAATAAATTATTAATATCTCAGCCATCCAATAAAATGTGAATTTGATTTTGACATGTGTCCATTTGTGAAGGCCAATTATGTGGCGACATGTGGCAATTAAACAAACCCATTGATTATTTTTTTTTAATTAATTAGGTAGGTAAGTCCTAGGTAGGTAGGGAGGTAGGTAAGGAAGTAGGGAGGTAGGTAAATAGGTTTTAAATAATCCAAATTTATTTTTGGGTCTAGCCTTTAAGGTTGAGCTTCTTTCATTGGCACATCCCAAATGGCATTTGGTACTTGGTTTGTGAACAAGCTAAATGCATTTACGTATATAGAGTGCACACTTGGAATTCATGGCAAAAAATATGGGATAAAAAATTCAATTGCAAATGCAACCAATGTAGTTACAACTATATGTAAATAACCATATTAACCTAGTTTACCTACTAGCTAAATTAATTATATTATAAGTATTAAAATTTAATAGGTAACAAAAATATAATACAATGATAATATTATGACTTGGTTATTAGACATTAATGTTAATATTTATAATTATAATAAGATTTTAATAATTATGATTATTTATAATAATTAATGATCAATAATATTATATTATTATTATTTAACTTAAATTAAAAGATAAATTGGGTTAATAATTAGCTTAAACTAAGGTACTTATAGGAAAATTAATGTAGTCTATCAACCATAAATATATTACCATAATTAAAACTATATTTAAATTAAAATTATATTTATTGAATTTTTTTATTATTAACAACTATGGACGATAATAATTATAATAGTAAAAATAATTATTCAATAATAATAATTTAAATCAATATGAATTTTAAAAATCATAGGTTAATTAATGTAACCTATTAACCACAAATATAATACCTCAATTTAAATTATTATTAAAAAAATCTAAATTATATATATGTTAAATATTTATTATTATAATATTATAATATTATAATAAGAAATATTGAAAATAATTTTTTATAAATAATTAATAATACTATAATATTATTACATAACCTAGGCTAAAAATTTGTAAATTAGTATGTGTAATTAACTTATTAGACATAGGTATATTATCATAATAAATAAAAATAATAAAATAATTATTATTGAAGAATAAAATGATATTATTATTTATTATATTATTATTATTATATATTGAATAATAATAGTCAAGTCATTAGTAAGTAATAATATTAGTAATTATAATTATAATCTTTTAAAATCATTATATGTGATTAAATATAATGATTAATAATATAATTAATTTTTTGGGGATAAACTAATTTTGATTAAATCAACCACATGGCGAAATTAACTTTGATTAAATAAATTTTGGCTAAATGAACCATGACTAAAATAATTATAAGGTTAAACTAATGATGGATTTTTTTTTCTAAAATAATTAAGAATTTAATTTAAAATGTTAAATCAATTTTGGGTCAACTAGTCATAGTTGAATTTACTACAAGGTTAAATTTACTAATTATTTTAGCCATGTTTAATTTAATAATGTTAGTTTAGCCATTATTAGTGTAATTTAGCCTCCTAGTTAATTTAAATTTTTAGTTAGTTTAGCCAACATTGGTTTAACCAAAATTAGTTTATCCATGGTTAGTTTAGCCTCATAATTAATTTAGCCAAAATAAATTTATCCGTGATTAGTTTAACCAAAATTAATTTGTCCATGGTTAGTTTAACCAAAATCAATTTATCCATGGTTAGTTTAGCCAAAATTAGTTTGACCTCATAGTTAGTTTTGCCATAATTAGTTTAACCATTTGAAGTTAGTTTAATTTCATAGTTAATTTAACCAAAATTAGTTTAGCCAAAGTTAATTTAATCATGGCTATTTTAACCTTGATTAATGTGAATTTAACTAATGTTTTGCCTTGGGTAGAATTAGTTGACATGAATTTAACCTTAATATTAAAGCTATAAGACTACTATACATAGCCTAGGTAGATATATTTAGTATGTTAACATAGGTATGTATTAGCTTAAGACATGATTTTTATGACATGTGTCCATTTTGTACATTACTAATTGCACACATAATTGTATGACCCAATCTCTTATAATATCAATTTTGTAGTTGCACACTAATGTAGTTGCACAACTAATGTAATTGCAATTGACACCTAGTTGCACGCAATTGCATAGTGATTAGTTGTAAACGACAAGAATTCTACTAGTATGTACAGATAGGAGGTCCTGGTGCAAATTGGCTAGTTAGGGGAATTTGGGCAAAATCACCAGTCCAACATACTTCATTTCAAACATTAAAGTGGAGGAAATGCCCATAAGAATCATTATCACAATGCAAGTCCCCCAAGCACCTAGTGTTTTTAAATCCCAAACCAAAATTATTCTTGATGTTGGAGGTTTTCACCTTACACCAAACATGACCATCATACTTGCAGTCCATGCCTTGCATTTGTTTAGAATGGCTAATTGGAAAACGGATGGGTGGAAGTTCAAAGATGATGTCGTTGTTGAAAGTGATGGCAAAATGAAAACATATTTGACTTTGATCTTGTTGTAGTCTAAGGACCTCAATTTGTTTGATGAATGCGGTGTAACAAACATTGCTTTCAAACAGTCTATTATGGTTTCAAAGCTCCGACCTTGAACTCGATTCATATTTGAAGGCGTGTCTTCCACAAGGTACACATCCAAAACCGAAGGTGAAAGTGGGCCATAAACCTTCATGTCAAAACTCATAGATAGGAAGACATCTTCATAAGAAAAGTCGTTGAGATCAATGAAGGTTGATGAAAGGAAATGCAAAGATGAAATTGATATTTCCTACTTCATGACAAAAGCCTCGAGAACCACATTCACCACATATGCAATTGTCCATGGGGTGAAGATTGTGCCTTGAGAACATTGTATCATGTTGTCACTAACAATCCTATACCTCCTTACCTTGACATCCCAATGGACCCCATTAGGATTTGAAACAGACTCTTAGTATATTGAATTTTTGATAACATTATTGTGATCGTAAGCATCATCTTTGGAGACATGAATAGAACCATGCTGAAAACCAAACATATACAACAAACATTTATTGGTGACTTGTACGTTCCCATAATCATCAATTAAGATCGTAAGATCAACCTTGCCTTCAGCATAAAATGTTGTCATTTCTAATCACAAATTATAGATTGTCAAAAAAAATAGTAGAAAAGTACGAAATTAAAAAGATGGTAGCAACATTTCTTAAACCACACAACCACAATTTAGTTCACCACCATGAACATTGAACATGTCAAAGAATGTCATAGGAAGAAGTAAACAAAAGGGAAGAAGGTGAAAAAGTCAATTCCAGTGACGACTAATCAAAACTGTTATATGTGGGATTTTTTAGAATCCTTCATAAGGTTATCCATAGACCATTCCAAAAACAATTATAGAAATAATTGCCTCATTTTCAAACCTATCTACTACATTTCATTCTTAATAACTACTTCCCTCTTTTCATAATTTTTTTAAGGACTATTTCTTACCTTTCTTGAAAACTACCTCCATTTTATTGTTATCTCATTTTGTTTCCCTATCCATTGACATGTGTCTACATGATATAAAGTCATTGCTAATGTGTAGCATTGCGGGGATAAAAAAAAATACAGATATTTTGTCACAACATAAAGTTTATAAGTGTAATGACTCTTACACAGTGAATAGTTTCAACCCAAAAAAAAAACAACTATTGAAGAACAATGGATAAGACTAATAAATAGGTTGGAATGAAAGAATTCATAAATGCACATTTAACCAATTCTATTAAATGAAAAAGGTATGACAATGTTCAAGAACTAACAAGATGTTAGTGCTAGTATTACGAATTACAATATTCTAAATTATTGTGTTATGTGAATGGTAAGTTCATGTTGTCATTGTGTGAGCACTAAGGGTAGAGCCCAACATGTACATAATAATTCCCTGACAACAAATACATACAATGCATAACAACCAAAGTATTAAATGCTTTATGAAATAATTTTCTACCTTACGATATAATTCTTGCACTTTCAGAGATCTGATTGGGTTACATCTTCCACCCTTGGGATCTTAAAACCCAATTGTATTTACCTTAGGGAACATTTTGAAAGCATGATTAAGAAAATTAATCCACCATCCAAATATGCTAGTGATTTTTCGTTAAATTGTTACATAATTATGTAGTAGTTGGACATGTCAAGACAAAACTTTCAAAAAAAATGTTTATACATAGAAATATGGAAATATTTAGGTTCAATGAATTCAACGACAATTGCACAAGGATAAATAGTTATTATCATTATGAGTACAATCCAGGAATGTTAGAACAATCCTTTTTTTACACGCTTAGCCCACTCCATTCCATCAATTAAGATCAAGAATGCTCGGTGGCAACCAAAACCCCCAAGAATTAGACTAACAACTAATGTACTTTTTAGACCCATTGTTTTGTAATTATTCTATGGAATGAAGAGGGGTACATTGAAATTATTCTAATAACAAATGAGAATGAGGGGTACATTCATGACGATAATGGTAGGGGAAAAATATGGATATAGTCTCAATTGATCTTCATTTAAAGAACAACTATTTAAAAAGTTCAATAAGAAATACGAGTTGACGAAATAATTGTCTACATCAAAGACTTTAAAATAGGACACTTAAATCATGACTAACATTCAAAAAAATGAAATGGGTCAAATGGTTAAAAAATGATTTATGATGTAAAATTATCGCCACATTTGAAGAAAAAGAGGGGCAATAAACCTTGGGATGATGTAGAATGATGTGGCCAGTATAGATGCATAAGCCCAAGAAGGATTAAATTCAATTCACTATTACAAAATGCGTCCTAATTCATTCTAGGTTTCACTAAATTTTGAATGAATTTGGACATTTTTACATGGTGAAATTGTCTAACCCCTTAGTGAATTGGGACCAATTGCTACGAACAATGAATTGTTTCACTAGTACCTAATGAAATAAGGCTACTCTAAAGTGAAATAAAAATTTACCAAACCATTCACTTGCTAATTAATTAACTAGTCAGCATGGAAATCAATTAAAATTGTATTGATAATTTCATGATTTTAAACCTATAATTTAATGACATGTGTTATTACTTAGGTTAGGTTAAAAACCTAACCTATGTAAGTAGGCCATGTAATCAACCTAGGCACCTATTATAAGATTTAGATAGGACAATATTCGGTCAACATACCATTGTTGACCACACACAACACCATTCAGGAAGTTTGATCCTTTGACCTTTGGATTAGAGGCAAACACCCTTACCATCAAGCCATCCCACTTGTTATGATAATATGTTACATTACATTCTATTTATCATATATTTCATTTTAAACATTACAAAAACATAAACTTTGAAAATTCATATCTTATTGAAATTCTACTCAAATGAAATGATTTGAGTTTTTTTTTTATAAATTCAATAATGTACATAATTACATTTATTTCCTTTTGAAAGTTTAAAATCATTTGAACAAGAAAAAAAGTTGAATATCATTATTCAATAACATTTCAATGACCATTATTTTGAAAATAAAAAAGTTTAATAAATGGATAATTTTTAAACTAATATAATAATATTTTAAGTTATTTTCAATTATTATATGACTATTTCTCATTAATTTAAATTATTTCACCCTACATTATTTATGACTATTTATGGATATTTTCAATTACTTTTTGGTTATTTTTGGATATTTCACCTTAAGTAACTTTTGGTTACTTTTGGTAATTTTAGCTTATTTCACCTTAGGTTATTTTCGGCTATTGTAAGTTTTTTTGGTTATTATTGGTTTTTTTTGTTATTGTAAATTATTTCAGTTTAAGCTACTTGGAGCTATTATAAGTTACTTTTGGTTATTTTAAATTATTCATGTTAGGCTATTTTTTATTATATGAAACTATTATTGGTTATTTTTTACTATTGTAAATTATTTCAGTTTAAGCTATTTGGAGCTATTATAAATTACTTTTGGTTATTCTAAATTATTTCATCTGAGGTTATTTTCAATTATGTGAGGCTATTATTGGTTTTTTTTCTATTGAAAGTTATTTCACCTTATGTTATTATTGGCAATTCTAGGTTATTATAGGCTATTTCACCTTAAGTTACTTTTGTTTATTATAAATTATTTCACCTTAGATTATTTTTGGCAATCCTAAATAATTCTAATATATGGCTATTAGTTGTTCTTTTATTAGGGCTACTGGTGGTCATTAATGGCTATTGGTACCTATTTTATTGGTGGCTATTAATGGTTATTTTATTGGTGGTTATTATATTAATGGTTATTCTATTAGTGGTTATTCTATTACTGATTATTAATGGCTATCCTATTAATGGTTAGTGCTAGCTATTATATTAATGGTTAGTGGTGGCTATTTTATTAATGGTTACTAGTGGCTATTATATTAGTGGCTATTTTATTGATGGCTATTGATGGTTATTATATTGGTGGATATTGGTGTTTATTAATGGTTATTATATTAGTGGCTATTAGTGGTTATTCTATTAATGGTTATTAATAGTTATTCTATTGGTGGCTATTGGTTGTTATTTTATTAATGGTTATTGGTGGTTTTTCTATTAATGGTTATTAGTAACTATTCTATTGGTGGCTATTGGTTGTTATTTTATTAATGGTTATTGGTGGTTTTTCTATTAATGGTTATTAGTAACTATTCTATTGGTGGCTATTAGTTGTTATTTTATTAATGGTTATTGGTGGTTTTTCTATTAATGGTTATTGGTTGTTTTTCTATTAATGGTTATTGGTTGTTTTTCTATTAATGGTTATTAGTAACTATTATATTGGTGGCTATTGGTTGTTATTTTATTAATGGTTATTGGTGGTTTTTCTATTAATGGTTATAAGTAATTATTCTATTGGTGGCTATTAATTGTTATTCTATTAATGGTTATTGGTGGGTGTTATATTAATGGCTATTGGTTGTTAGTACATTAATGGTTATTAGTTGTTATTATATTAATGATTATTGGTGTTTATTCTATTAATGACTATTGGTGATATTTTATTAATGGCTATTAGTGTCTATTCTAGTAATGATTATTAATGGTTATTGTATTATAAGTTATTGTTGGTTATTATATGTTATATTACGACTATTGGTGATCATTCTATTATAAATTATTGTTGGATATTCCCAATTATAATATCATAGGCTATTGATAGGTATTATATTATAGGGTATCTTAAATTACTTTTCATAGGTTATTATTTTTTATTTTAAATTATTTTACCTTAGGTCATTATATTATATTTAATATTATTTTAAGTTATTATACTTATGATAAAATAATTTATAATAATTTAAAGTATAACTTGAAATAACATATATTAATTTAATTTAAAATAACTTAAAATTTTATAATAAGCTAATTAAGATACCTTAAGGTAAAATAACGTATGATAGTTTAAAGTACAATAATTTATAATAGCCTATAATAACATAATATATAAGTTATAATAACTAAAGTAATTTAAAATAATATAAGGTATATCATAAAATAACATACATAATATTTAAAAACATAGAAATAAACCTATTTACTATAGTAAATTATAATAGTGAATTATGTTAACTAGTAATGAAACGTGATGTTTACATAGTGATATTATAGTGAAATAATTTTCACCAGGTTGAAATCAATAAAATGCAATGAACTTATTTCACTTTTAATGTCCCATAATGATTTAAGCTAGTAAATTGCACCCCACTATTGTAGTAGTGATTTTTTATGCCAAATGTGAAAATATGAGAATTTTACAAAATGGATATGTCGTATAATTGCACTCCAATAAAGGCGTTAATTGTAGCAATATTTATAACGAGCAAAAATGAAATGATAACATATGGATAAAAGATGTTGCTAATGACAAATTTATTACAATGACAAATATGATTAAAAAAAAAAAAAGATCAAATCCCCACTATATTTATTTCAAATTTGACAAAAATTTAATGGAGAACTAAAATATCCATTAAGACGGCAAGTTGGAATTATGAAGTTTGACATACACACAAGTAATAACAATTTCAATTTAAGGGTAAGTAAAGGGGTATCAAAGTATAAAATAAACGACAATACATCAAAATATCTAACTATAATATCTTCTTTGAATCTACAAATGTCAAAAGAGAAAGACAAAGTGGTAAAACTTGTTCCTTAGAGAAGGCGAAAGCAATATTTTATGTGGACATGATTGAAACAACGCAAAAGGAGGAAAGAAATGGCAAAAACTAAAAAAAGGAACATCAATCTCCCCCATCACGAATAAATAGACGAAGAAGTAAGGTCAATTCTTAAGTTCAATTTTTTTCCAAAGCATTGAAGCTTTTAGGGCATTGTTTTAGGGCAAATTTATAAGAGGTAGATTTGTCCATTTTCAGGATGAGGTTTCTCCATCACAAATGACCATAAGCTAGGAGATAAGACATTTTCTTATACTTAAATTCCTTTGCTCTTCACCTTCTTTTTTGAGTTTAAGACTTGAGTCCTTTCAAGAGCACTCCAAATTTCTTTTCTTTAAGGGTTATTTTGGTCTTCACACAATGTGGTCAAATAAGAATGTCTACTGCGAGGTCTTGAGCAATTGAGGACATTCTTGAGTAAGTTTTTGTTTTTCTTTATGTACTTTGATGGATTCTTCAAACCTATGATAGTGGGAATTTTGCAGCAAACAACGTTACACATTGAGCATTCTCGGGAGCACTTGAGAGTTCAAGAGTGCTCAAAATACGTAGAGTATTTCTACAAAGGCTCTATCTCTTGTCGTGGTCTCTTGAGTAGGTCTAGAGTAGCAGTTTGAATTTTTTTGAGTTGTTCTCATAAAATGTAGGCTTGGAACATGTTTGTAGCAAAATAAATGCGCATCGAATGTTTTTCTAAGCACCTAAGAGCATTGTTGAACTCATCGATGCTCAATAGAACATTCTTGAGAAAGGGTTTCATCTTTCATTAATTTCTTGATAGGTTATTCACACCTGAAGTTCAGGGAGGTCTGCAAAAAGCTTGTTCACTTGTCAAGAGCTCTTGAAGGCACTCAAGAGTTGAACAAACCTAGTAGTAGAAATAATCTTCTGAAGAACCTCCAACCGCATCACCTTCAGAAGGTTTGCAAAAACTTCAATGGAATGTTGGGTGTTCCATTTAACACTAGAGACCTTGGGGGAGGTATATAACAAGCTTTAACACTCGTTGAGTGCTCTTGAGAGCATTTGAGAGTTCAAGAGAGCTCGAGATATCCAAAGAGCATTTTAGATGTTTTTTCAATGTCTTTTTTTAGAGCACCATTAATGGCAGGTCTATAAGAAGATTGATGGCACATCGATTTCTCTTTTGAACACCCGAGAACATTTTTGAGCTTGAGGGTGTTCAAGAGAGCATTATTTAGTAAGGGTTTCTTTTTTCTTATGTTACTTAATAGGTTATTCATACCACAAGTTTCGTGTAGTTCTGTAGAAAGTTCGTTCATTCGTTGAGAGCTCTCGAGGGCACTTGAAAGTTCAATAGACATAGTAGCAAATAAATTTTTTTTCAAATGGTTCTTGCTCACAAAGTGGCGCCTAGAAAAGGTTTGTACAAGGTTCAATGGAACGTTGAGTGTTCTATTCAACATTACAAACATTGGGGAGCTGGTATGTATAGAAAGTATTAACATTGATTAAGTGCTTTTGAAAGCATTCAAGGGCTCAAGAGAGCTCGAGATATCTAGAGTGCATTTTAGATTTCTTTTTTATGTCTTTCCCTAGAACACCATTTGCAACATGTCTACCGCTAGATTGATGGCACATCGATTGCTTTCCTAAGCACCCCAAAGCATTCTTGAGCTCAAGGGTGTTCAAGAGAACATTCTTTAGCAAATGTCTCGTGTTTCTTATGTTTCTTGATAGGCTATTCACACCAAGAGTTTTAGGGAGGTTTGCAAAATGCTTGTTCACTCATCAAGAGCTCTCAAGGGCGACTCAAAAGCTCAACAAACATAGTAGTAGAAAGATTATTTTTCGAATGGTTCTTGTTCACAACATGGCACCTAGAGAAGGTTTTTGAAAAGCTCAATGGAATGTTGAATGATCCATTGAGCATTACAAACCTTGGGGGAGGTATACAAAAAGCTTTAACATTCGTTGAATGCTTTTAAGAACATTTGAGAACTCAAGAAAGCTCAACATATCCAAAACACCATTCTAGATTTTTTTTTATGTTTTCTCCTAATACGCCACTTGTGGTAGGTCTGCAACAAGATTGATGGCACATCAATTGCTCCCCTAAGCACCCCAGAGCATTTTTGAGCTCGCTGGTGCTCCAGAGAACTTCCATTAGTTACTATGAACTTGTATGAAATATTTCATCTCAATTTCGTTATGCAAGGTGTGGAGGCCATTGCAGATGAGAGCTTCTACATATAGGTGAGATGCAATATTGTTATTTTGGCATATTCTTTGAAAGGCTAAATCATTTTCTACACGTTATTGATAATAAATAAACTCATTATTAGCCGAAAGAACAAGTAAGCTAATTCAAAAATAGGTGTAGGGATCTAGAACATTGTCCTTTGTGAATCTTATCTAATTTAAAAATTGTGGAATTGAATTTTTATCATAGACAACTCTCTAGAGTAAGGACATTAAATTGGGCTATAATTCCACTCAAGCTCAAAACGAAGTATGTATCATCATTTTAAAAAAAAAACTTGAAGTATGTAATTTTAAGTATGAGACAAGTGAGAGGTGGGATTTATGCTTTCCAAGAGTTTTTTGGAGGAGAGGATTTCGATTCCACTACAAGGGTGCTATGATTTTAAGACATAAGTCTTTGTCATTAGGTGACTTATTTTTTGATTGTTAATATTGAATTTTATATATCTAATATTTCTTGCTTTACATGGTCAGGTTGAATTGTAATTCGAGTTGCAAATGTGTAACTTAAGCCTTAACCTAGGTTAGTGCCAACTATAGGGCCTGATATATATTTAGATATTTAATATTTGAATTAATATTTTTTCATCCTAGAATATCTCTAAGCCAAATTGCAGTTCGTGGGCTTGTAGATCACTTTGACCCCTATGGTCGGTGAGGACTATAGAAAATAATACCTAAAATATGAAAATATTAAACTATTATATATATTTTATTTTGGTATATCTTTAATCCTACATGTACTTCTTTAGCCTTTAGAACATTTCAAGCCCTATAAACGTCATCGGTTATTTCTTTAAATATTGAGTATTGGCATTTAATATTTTGCCATTCTGGTATATGTCTGAGTCAAATTGCACTTCATATGCCTTTAGAACATTATGACACCTTTGGTTGGGCACAACTATATAGTTCACGCGATATGGTCCAATCCGACCATAGCGAATATATTCTGAATATTATAATATAATGTTTTTCCATTATTCAATATCTTTGTGCCAAATTTGCAAACCATTGGCCCTGTGATCACTCCAATCCTTATGGTCGGTGTTGACCATAAGGAATCAAGGCCAATAAGATATTTATAATTTTTCGTTTATTTGTATGCACAGACAATTAATACCTTCTACTGAATTCATTGATCAATAATTGCATCTCAAGGATTTTTGTTTAATCTATGAATATGAATTTCTTTCATTATTGTGTAGGGGGACAGTAGTTACAAGAGAACCATAAAGGTTATTCAATGGCAAAATAACTTGAGTATTAAAGAGATTTTGAACTAGTACAAAATACTCCCAAAGAACAAGGTTAAGATGAGTATTCCTTTATGTTGCGTTTTTTCTATGCCAATTGTTAGGCCAACATTAAAGGTTAATGTGCTGAAAATAAAGCAAGTTTTTTTCATGGGGTATTGTGAAGGAGAAAAAGCATTATACATTTCCTCAAGAAACTCTAAAGGTGAAGAGGAGCTTGTTAGCAAATACATGCCTTCTTGGAGCACTTTGTGGACCTACAAGAACGTAAAATTTGAAAAGTTCTTGCTAGAAGACCCAGATCTTTCCTGGCTATGTCGAAAGATGTTCCACATCTAAGATGGGAATCACCGCCTTCAAACATGGTGGCCTTACATTGATTTGGATAATCCTGATGAGGAGGATTGACACATTTTTGTTGATGCCTTTATTTTGGATATGATAGATGGCCTGGTTGAGCTCCTCATAGCCATGACCGACTTAAGCAAATAGGATTTCAATTTTCTTACTCAATTTTGTTTGCATGATAGACATAGAATTTCATCATTTTGTTTTATTTCAAATAATCATTTTCTTGTTTGTAGGTCCATTGAGATGGACCATGTGAAGCCTTCATTAGTTCATGACTTTTTCCACATTCAATCCATCAGCATGAGTCCCTTGAATTAGTTCAAGGAGGTTATTTTTGATGAGCTATACAAAAAATGCAATTATAAAACTAAGAAAACCTAGTATAGCCTCACCCAAGAGGCAATTTTTCAATATATGTATAAGGTAACCTCTTGGAATCTCAGTTAAAACCTTTTTTGCAGCAACAACAACAGTATCAATTTCACTGTCCTATTGATTTTGATCTTATTTTTGCAGAAGAAACTTGCGATAGTTGTTAACGCCGCCCATTGGTTGTATAATGTGGAGGTCCTAAACCGTACTCTTTGTGACCCGAAAGTGTTGTCCCCATTAAATAATAAGGCTATGGAAAGCATCCAAAAGGAGCACATGACAACATTTCATAAGAGATTCCTTGTTTGTGACCCATCACTTGGATCATAATTTCTTCAACCAGTACATGTTCATTACAATATGAATCCAGATCTAGAAATGATGACAGAATAGCTACAACTTATTGTCTCCTCTCAAGTGAACTGTGAGAGTAGAAGGTTTTTTGGCTCAAATAATAATGGAATCAATCCCTAGTCCTTAAGGAAACACAAAATTCCCAAAGGTTGGTGTGTCCAATGCCATCTTTGAGAAATGGCTCCATAAGGCAACATTTTGGTACCAAGTATTGGTGATTGAACCTCTTTCAATTGAACAATTCTTTGAATTCGAATGTTTATCTTTGTCCATGTTAGTGGACTTTGATGTTCAATAATGTTATTTTGTACTTATGTTGGAAATAAAGGCATGGAAACTCTTTAATAACATAGTGACATACCTAGGGGTTTTCATCTTCAAGTTTGTTATAATACAACCTCGAGGAATTTACAAGTCATTGGAGGCTTGAATTATGGGAAAATGTCTTTTTTTGTGAATTCAAACAGAAAGGTGCAATATTCAAGACTAAAACCTGGAATTAACAAATTGGTGGTGAAGAGGCATTCAAGTGTGTGGTCTATAGGTAAGACACCTAATTTGTGCTTCTATTCCCCTCATTTTTTTGTGGTGTTGAATTCCCATATTGAGCCCAATTGGCGCTTGTAGGTATTTTTTGCATGTACTTCTGGGCAACCAAACTATTTGAACTCTTCCTTTGCTTTTGATGATTTGGTGTGATCCTAAAGCTGAAAGTAACATGTTCAAGAGGGACCTCTTTAAGGATTGGGGACCTACCCACCTTCCATATTGTGGTTGGTAGTTGGATTGCCCTTATGACACTAGCATAAAGTCGAAACATGAATTTAGGAAAAAGTTTGGGGAAACCAATTTGGAGAAAGCTACTTCAATAGATTTAAGCTTAAGGGGTGTCAAGTAGAGCCAAAGTGTAAAGATAGTAAGAAAGTCAAAGTAGCAATTGGTTGGACCTTTTGGTGAAAATCCAAATATCGAAAACTTCATTGAGGTAGTGGCTATTGGAGAGGAGGGTGCCACATAGGATTGCACGGTTAAAACACTAATGACATAGAGGCGCCTCCATAACATGAGCTTAGATTTAAGCTTGGAGGACCTTCAAGGTTCCATTCACAAAACACTTGATCTTTCCATTGATTTCCTAATTCAATCGTCAATTTTAACCTTTCACCTTTCTTGGCCTAGTCTTGTAAATGCAAAAGCATCATCTAGTATGTGGCCTTTTCAATAATAGGAGTTGAATGGATCACTAACAAAGGTACTCTTTCAATGAATTTTTCACATAGATTTCACATTTGTGTAAGTCTACATCATGATCTCCACCACTAGTAGTAGTGGATTTTGGATGTTGATGCCAACTTTTCTTATTGCCAATGTATAGGATTCTGGATACAGGATGCCAACTTTGTTCATTGTTGAAATCCCATCCAATTTACCAGTTCCTTTCGTGTCCAAACACATGATTGATGTCCCCTTTTGGAATTAACACATAGAGAACTGTGTATGGAGTATTTGGTTTTGCAAACAAGTATCTATGTCCCAATGGTGTATTTGTAGTATTCCATGATGATCCTCGTGTGTTCTAGGAAATCAAATCCTACTTGGAAAGAAATGGTTATGAAAACTAGTCAGTGGGCGGTAATTAACACTATGCCACAAATGAGTAGTGAATTATGGGGGAAAATGGTAAGCTTTTGTTTGCTTTCTTTTCAAAGTCATGTTGATTCAAAACATTCATTATCCATATCTAATGTTGCTAATTTTATACTTGCAGACTTGATTGAATTGGGCCACTTTTCTTGTTCACCACATGGGTGGTTTCAACTTTTAGGAAACTCACTCGGACATGGTGAGGCTTGGGCTGTTGTTGGTGGAAGATGGTATCTTGTACAACAGGAGTAACATTGATTCAATGTATATATCTTTTAAATGAATTCCATTTGGAATAGGGTAGGAAATCCATGTTTCCACATTGGGGGCTCTGATCCAAGTGTGTTTTTCTAAAGGTTCTTTGGTTGTTGGCATGAACTTTTCCACAATTAGCTTGTTTGAATCTATTTGGAACTTTATTTTTTATTCTATGTTTTCTGCACTCTCCCATTCTTATGGTATGCCATTGTCTTCTCATGAAATTATATTCATGTTTATTAGTCTTTTGGTTATCATGTTCTTATTCTTGAACTAGACAATGATGTTTATGAGGAGGTCATCGAGCCCCTTCTAGAGGAAGTTAGACCTCAAGTCAATCTTACGATGTCTACCTACAACCCTTTGGATTCCGCACCTGAGAAGAAATTGAAAGTGAATTTCAATTGTGAATAAATTTAAGTTTATTGTAGTTCAATTGTCCATTTAGTTACTTGTATCTTTTTTCAGGTCTCACACTTTAGACTAATGTTTTGTGTGTTTTATAGAAATACCCAACCATTTCCATCTCCATTTGTTCCATTCTATGTTTTGAATGACTTTTTCCCTAGTCCCCTTTCCCACATATCATTACCTGAATATGTAGAAATCATCACTCGACAAATGGCCACCTACTCCACATCTCCATCTTTTAGTAACAAAAGGAAGTATGGTAGTTCTGTACTAAAAGCTTACATTTACACTTTTAATGAATTGCACAATTTGTAAATCTTTTAATAGTATGAGTTGCCACATAGTTGACAACTAATTCTAAATAAGTTGAACACTCTAATTCCAAAATAGTGGACAAGTAATAGTTATGTAGTGAAACCATAGTGGCACATTTAGTTATAACTTAGTTGTAAAACCAGCCAATTTAATTGATTCTTAGTTGCAAACAAGTTGTAAATTCTAAATGTTATGGACCTTTACCGAATCGCACACGTGGCATGACCGTACGCATCAACGTTGTACGCCAGTTGCAAAGTAGTTGTTCACTTGACATTAAAGTTACACCAATTGCAACATAGTTGAGATTAACCATTTCATTGCAACTTGTGATCATGGTCAAACTATGGTTGATTATCATTGTATATACTTTGCATACATATGTTCATATAAAGTCCAAGTTACAACTAATGTGTAATTAAATTACAATTATGAAATATTTTAACGTGACATTTTAATTATTAATTCATCATATTTCCATATTGTAATTGTACCCTAGTTGCATAGTAGTTGTTATGACAATCTAGTTGCATGTCAATCTAGTCTTCACGAACACAATTTCTCGTAGTGTTGTTTTTTTCATTGGAATTAATCCATGGATAGACACAAAAAATAGCAAATCAAACCAAAATTACAAGAAAAACATAGGACATTATGCTATGAATACAAAAATGCCATTTTTTTAGAAGAGGTTAATGTTCAATATGCAACAATCTATTGTTGGTGGTATTCTTCGAGTGCCACTAATGAAGCTAGACTTCAAGAGTTGGAGAATTAATTCAGTTTTTGGCGCTTTCATATGAGATAATGGGGAGGATTTATGATACATGTATTATTTTCAACCCTCCCACACATGTTTTCTTTCTGCCCACCTTCTTGACAAGTTCACATCTACATTACTAATCATTGCATAACAAATTTATTTTTTCTTGCATAAATTTTCTTTTGAAGAGCTTGCAAACATGCCCACATGCAACCTTGAATTATCTTTTTTTTCAACTCTTTATTTTGCTTCGGATTTTGTTTGCACTGTATTTTGAATTATCGTGGTTAAATATATTTTTTATATGTTGTTTGCATGATCTTTTCCATAAACTTATTTGGTCATCTTAGGACAAAGCTTTTGATTCTTTGGTCCCTGTGTTGTGAAAATTCATTGCAAATTTTGTTCCCATACTCAATTGAAATCTTTGCACAAATATTATCTACATTTATATGTCTTGGTGTGATTTCCATAATCTAAAATTGCCATTTGGTGATGAATATCATTTGAAAACATGTGTATTTTGAAATGTCCAATTGGGAAGAATGGTGATGACGTAATTTTATTTCTTCATATGTGCTCTATTTTATCCACCGAATTAATATTTCCATCAAATTCAATTATCCAATCAATTTGGATTACCACATTGATCTATTCCGTCTCTTTTTCCATCTGCAGTTCAATGGATTTTTAATCTAGAGTTTGTTCCTAAAAAGCATCCTCCTATGGTCAACGTTGACAATGGGGGAAGGTGCATAAACCCTAACCCTCATTAAGGTGATGGTGATCAAGAAAATCGCAAATAAACATGAATTGTCCAAATTACAACATGGAACATATATATATATATACTAGGATACTATCTAAAACTTGCTTATCTACTATAAAATATCATAATTTGAAATCATAACCAAATATTCTAATTACTTAAGGTTTTTTTTTTGGTATCATAAATTACAACTTTGTTTTATATGGCATATAAATTACACCTCATTTTAAAATTCTTAAATTTTGAAACATACTTTAAATTTTGTTTTAAATAAATTTTATAATTTTTAAATTCTACTTTCAAATTCCATGACTTTTTAATTGTGTGTTTTAAATCTTTTTTTGAGACTTAACTATGAGCAATAAGGTTACTATCATTTCAATTTTCTTACCATCAAAATTCCTTTATTAGAAAAGTCCATTACCTTAGTCCTTTGTAAATTTGACTACTTTTGATACAACTATTGTTCAAGTTCAAAAGTCCTTTACAAAACCCATAATTAAATTTAATACTTTTTAAATATTAATGCCTAAACACTTATATTAATCATTGAACACAATTTGAAATGATTACCATATTAACTTTAAAATGTCAAAAAAAAACATATCTATTATAGTTTGAATTTTTCAAAGGCTCCCAACATCATTTTTGGCTCATGTTCACATGTTTTGACCCCAAAAGACCCATTATCACCCTAAGCCACATTTTTTCAAGCATCCATAGGAAAATGCCTTGGGCCCAAAAGTGAAGCAACCCTTAAGGCCATAAAAGCAAGATTATGATATCAATACCTTAATTGGCCTGGATTTAAACCCTAGGTGATAATGTTTTAACATGGGCAAGTCAAACATGTTTTGGTTTAAACATTTTGGCCTAGGAGTCAAAATTTTTAAAAAATTGGCTTAGGTTTTGAATTTTTGAACATTTTGGCTTAGGTTTGAAAAAAATTTGGCACTTTGGGGTGAATGCAAGCTAAAGGGGCTCATTTTTTATGTCATAACTTGATCATTTGTATTGGTTGAATAACTTAACTTTACATTTTTCAATTGGAAAAATGATTTTAGATTAACAACTTGATGATGGAAAATTTTGTCTAAGTTTTTGTGAAACTAATGCATTCATTGTCAATAGTGGACATTTCAAATTTAAAAATATGGATTGGGAGCCACTTGATTAAATATCAATTTTTTGAGGATTTTAAGGAGTTTCATTCCAAATTACTTATATTGACTAAGTATGTGTTGAAGAATGAAATGATAAAATGATACTTAAAACATTTTTCTTTATAACCTTAAGATGGTCAAATTGGGTACTATACATCCCACCTTGGGATGTAGTCATTTCTTAATTTCATTGTGATAAATAATAAATAAAGTTGATGTTGGAATTTTTGGATGAAGTAATTACAAAAACATTTGGATCAATTTTAAATGGATCTATTGAATATTTGGAGGGAACTCAAGTAAAGAAAATTTCTCATGTAGAAACAAGTCTATTAAATGTTTACTAATGTGTTTCTACATGAGAAATTTATCATTTTCTCAAATTTTCATGCATGATTTTTTTTTATCACGCATAACAACCTTATTTCTTGAACATTGCTCCTCACACCTTCAATTAAAATTGAAATTTCAAACAAATATATGGTTCCAAAATTCAATGCAAACATAATATTTAAATTAAATTTATGGTGCTTTAAATATGTGAATATTCAAATAATGATACAAAGTGCCCTCGCATAACAACCCCCTTCAAAAATATTATTTTTGACACACGTAGTGATAAAAATTAACACATAATGACCCACCAAAAATGAATATGGAACTTACCCAAAAACACTTTTGAAACATTGTAACGAAAACAAAATTTGTTGTTTTAAGGACTTTTTTATGGGAAAATCTTAATGTGAACTTTCACATAATAGTAGTATGTAACATCTTTTTGGGTCATAATTTTTTTAATTATGTTAATTTGTAAATCATGACTTAAATTTTTTTTCAAAAAAAATAAATTAAGGATTTAATCCTACATCCACCTAGTTCTTTTTACCCAATTTGGAACCCTTATCAAAATTTTAATTATGAACTTTTGAAGGGTTAAAATTGAACTTTAATTTTCATAAGTATATTTTTAATGAATATTTTTGTCTTTTTCAAAAAAAATTGCCCAAAAAGCATTTTGAAAAATCTTTAGTTGGGGTTTGTACATGTGAATTTTGTGAGGTTTTCTTTAGGATTTCTGGATAACATTTTACAAAAGATGATTCGTGTCTTTTGATGTAAGTTTTGACCTAAGTTCTAGAACTTCATAGGTCAATGAACATTTATTAATCAAAATTACAATAATAGCATCTTAAAAATTAAAAACCATGTCCATTTGAACACTTTCTACGAACTTGTATGGGATTTTATATGGAATGCACGGTGCATTGTTTTTAACCACTTTAATGTGCATTTACCCTTTGTCTTAATATTAAGATCTATTTTGACATCTTTACCTAGGGTTGGCCACTTTGGCTTGGCTAGATAAAGTCGCGTCCCATCTAGGTCTTTTCATATTCTATACCGTTGGTGATGTTCTTATGCAAACATTTTGAGCCCTTCTTAGTTATGCATGTTAAAACATCTCCACCTAGGGCTCTCCATGAGTAATTAATATTCCTCCCAAACTCTCCACCCTTTGCATCTCCATGTCCACAAAAGCTTTTGTCTTGTCGATAGAATCAAGTTTATCTCTTGAATTCTACAATTACTAGCAAACTCCAAAGTTCTCGGCACCACCAACACATTTGAATTCAATTTAGCTCACATTGCATCAAATAAATGGTTAATCCTTTTTAGTTCTTCCCTTAGAGATTAATATTACCTCATGAGTTTCTGAACATAATTGATACACAATTTTAAGTGAAGACTGAATCTCATGTTATAAAATTTATAAAAATGAAAATGATTTCATGAAAGTTTTATATGATCATGGAATTCCTTTTTATATTGTAAAATTCAAGAAACAAATGAAAATATATTAACATTCTAACCTTATATCAATATGATCATTGATCATAATGCGGAGCAGCACAAAGCCCAAGTTATTATGTAAACAATTATGTTATTAATCATTTGAGTTTAACTTTCAAATGGTTATGACTCCAAACCTTGCTAAATGAAATTGGTTTTAAATGGACTCATTACACTTAGAAAAACCTACTTTTTTCCCACATATGAGGCTTTTGGGGCAAAACTAGACAAGGTCCAAAATGTTGGCCCTTGTAGGAAAATCAATTCACAAGAACTTAAAGTCTGGTTGAAGAAGTTGGAAACCTGCTTCAACAAATTGTGTGGAATAGCAACTGAGAATGAGAAATGACCAAGTTATTACTCAAAGAACTTGGTTGTTCATGTAGCTAGTTTGTCTCTCCAATGCCCTAATTGGTCCATCCTACCTCCTCGCATCTTAATTCAGCATAAAAGCTCCAAAAACAGCACAGCCTACAACTCTTGATTTTGTGACAACATTGAAGGATCACACAAACACATGAGAAAAAAAATTTCCATCATAGATGGCCACCAGCCCTGAGAATGCTTTCTACAAGAACCAATTGATCTAAAACCTCAGCTGATTGTTCAATCAGCCCTAGACAATCCGCTCAAGTTCTCTGGCATAGCCTAGTGTTTGGTTTATTAACTGCAGGGAGGGGATCTCTTTGCAGGGAGCAAGATCTTTCACTTTTTGGAAGTAGACACTACTGCCCCGAATTTCCCAATTTGGATGATCCTGCCACAGCACAGGCACCACAATTTCAAATCAAGGGACACAGAAAATATCCTCCAAAGACAAATACAAGCCAACAACAGATATGCAGTGTTGTTGTTCCCTGCAAATGACTAGACAAGATCATCACAAACAAGCAGTGCTAGGGATCTCCCAATTCAAGCTAGGTCTTAAAGCCTTAGTTCTAACATGATTCAAAAGACAAGATCAGACAGGAAGGATGGCCTAGGAACTACAAGAACAAAGTGTTAAAAACATCGAAATAACAAAGCAAGAAAATGGATAGGCATGCACAAAGAGAGCATGGGCACACCTCAATGACATAACCCTGCAACTCTCGATCTGATGAGAACATCAAAATTTTCTTGGCATCAGCCACAGACAAAGAGTCATATGCCTTCTCACTGCAGCCAGCAATTTCATCACTGTGCACAAATGTACAGGAAAGTATACTCAACAACAGCACAAAATCACATCATGAAAAGAGCTTTATGCAAGATACAAGCTGAAACATTCCAGCTCCCGAGGGGATTCATGGACTTAGAAATGTTGTTTTGAAGCAAGCAAAGTACATAGAACGCCTCAAAGAAGCTACAGCAACATTTCAATTTGTAAACTGAAAAGATGAAGTGGCAAAACAATTGTATCAAGAACATACCGCACTGTCTTGGCTAAAAGGTCCATGAAGTAAACATAGGTCTCATGGGGAACAGCTTGGCGTGCACTGAGGACACGGTTGTAAGCACCCTCCATGAAGGACTGCTCAAGCTCTACAGCATGCTTTATGCAGGGATTCTCATGTGCTTCTGGTGGTAGGAGCTCCAGCTCTACATGATCCACAAACACATGAAAGAAACACAAGTGCCTGGTCACACCAAATCTTCTCTGATTCATGGGCAAAACAAGAGTGTTTCGATGGCAGAAAACATGCCATGTTATGCCTCACAACTGTCTGATTGCAATGTTGGTGGGATACTGGCAAGAGATCTATACCAGTTTGCAAGTTTCCAGCTCAGGGACTTTAATAATAGAAATGAGACTACCATACTTCTATTTTCACTTTTTATCACTTCTTTGAAGATTCTCTACCAAAGTCCACTTCTCAGAGTTGTTGAACTAACCAAGCACAAAACCAACCCGTTGTCCCAAAATAGAACAGCTTAAATGTCTCATGGTAAGAAAGGTGCTGCCTGTGAACCTGAAAGCCCCATAACTATAGCTTGTCATAGCTTGCAATCATGTGGAGTTCTATACTGAGGTGAATGACAGGAAGAAATGTTCTTGTACCTGTGTGAAACTCAGCAATTCTGTTCTGGACCAGCAGCCTGAGCAAGTTCAACCCTAGAATGGGGTACTCCTGTTCTGATGGAGAGATGAGCCCCCTGTACTATACCCCAAGAAGCTTTGTGAGGGCTCACAAATGAGGTCACATTGTCTTGTAATTGCAGACATCAACACATTCTAGTGAAAACTCTCCGAAAAGCTAAATGACATACAGATCCAAACCCTTGCTCACAAATGATCAAACCAAACCCTAACCTCATTTTCCATTGAGGAGGGAAAAGAGGACACATTTATTGCCTGCCAGATTGCATTTTTGCTTTTACCTTGTATCAGTGTAGTAGGACTTAAGTTGAAGGAAATGTCGCTCAAAGGCATCTTGGTCTTCCATCTTTACACTCAGAACAACAGCATGCTCAAATATGTCCCCTGGATCCAATTGGTTATTAGCAAAACCCTAAAAAATCATGCTTGTTCACGTAATCAGCCAAAAGAAATGAAGTAATTGATTGGTGTTGAACCCTGAGTTCTGAGTTTGGTAAACTTCGGTCAGAAGTTCATTATGATTATTTGTAGATTGCAACTTCTAATGCATATCCCAAAACATGAGATATACAAATACAATATTATTCTTACTTGCAAGCAAAAGCTCCTGAACTGCAGTCGCAGAAGGCTTGAACAACGGCGGTAGACCAGGTAGCTCCGTCAACTTCACCTGTAGGAAAATCGCGAGAGTTCACCATTTCCACAACAATCAAAACTCTTTGAACACAAAGCAAAATTGTTGCAGCACAACAATGACACAATTCTATTCATCGAAATATAAAATCAATGGAATCCGATGCATACAAAAAAACACAACGATTGCTTGCTACAAGCGACAACAGTTTTGTCATTACGAGCACATCACTTGAAACCCTAAAAGTTGCCAGAACTCCAAAATTTCTCAGCGGACACCGATCCGATGGAATAGAATTCAGGAGGAAGAGATATCACTAAGACGGGGAGTAATACTAAAAGATGAGGACGAGGACGAAGATGAGGATCACCACCTTCAGTTGGGAAAGCAAGTTGTTGCAGGTGTCGAAGGAGTTCGTGGCGTACGCGGCCTTGAACTTCTGGAAAGTCTGCCTAATGTCGTGTAGCTTTTCCTCCATTTCTCCGAGGCCAGAGACGGGCATGTAGGAGAGTTAAAAATAGCCGCGATTACCGAAGCTTCAGCCGCAATCGCGATCCGCAATTACAACGAGGGCGCGCAAGCTCTCGCTGCCACAGACCTCGAGTCCACAGTGCTGTAGCGCGAGAGGAAGAAGGAGACCCGGGGCACGGGACCGGCCACCCAAGAAAATCACAGGCCACCCGGCCAAGTCTCAGGTAAATAGTAAATAGCGAACCTTGTAATTGAAAATTATTTGGCGGTAAATAGTAACTATTGGTAACTAAATGGTAAATACGAAAGGAACCTGTAATTATCAAGGGAACGTGGGAACCCAAAACATTAGGTAACAAGTTTCTGAAACCTAAGTTGGACGGTTCAGATACACACAGAAGTGGCCCGACGATATGAACCGTGAGATGCGTTTCTAGGGTTTGAAGCTCACAAAGAGTGCCGCGCTTCAGCGTTGTGAGCTCTTTCCCGTTTGCGTGCGTGCGAACTGTCGACGGATTGAACAGTCGCAGCGCCATGACTACCCGGCTGAAAAAGAACCGCAAGAAAAGGGGCCATGTCTCGGCCGGCCATGGTCGTGTGGGCAAACACAGGAAGCATCCGGGAGGACGGGGAAACGCGGGTGGTATGCATCATCACAGGATCTTGTTCGACAAGTACCATCCGGGATACTTCGGCAAGGTGGGTATGAGGTACTTCCACAAGAGCATGAATAAGTATCATTGCCCTATCGTGAACGTCGATAAGCTGTGGTCGTTGGTTCCTGAAGCCGTGAGGGAGAAGGCGGACGGCGAGAAGGCGGCTCCTCTCTTGGACGTGACACAGCACGGGTTTTTCAAAGTTCTCGGGAAGGGAGATTTACCTGCACAGGCGTTGGTGGTGAAGGCTAAGTTCTTTTCTAAGCTTGCTGAGAAGAAGATCAAGGAATCTGGCGGTGCTGTCATTCTTACCGCTTAATTTCTTTGTTGGTGCAAAATAGTGAAAGGATGTTGGTGTGGATTCCAAGCTTTCCCACCGAGCGAGGTTAGACAGAAGTGGTAGACTCATGTTGGAACCTTTTGGAAGGCTGTTCTAGGAAGCTTTGAAAAGACGATTCGTTGCCCGTGTGCTCGAAGAATTATTTTACACAACGTCTCTTCATACTAAATGATGTTGAATGATTGTATTGCGTCTTCTTCACGCTCTCTGCCTCTTCCCTTTGCTTGAGGATAGAGAGTTTTGAGAGCCAGATGTTTATACTCCACGTGTGCTTGTGATTATTGATAGCATGGTCGATAGCATTGTCGTAGTAAGCTTCTGGTTATCTTCTAATCCGTGTGCCTGGTTTCAGTTCTCTCTTGGTTTGGTTTTTCTGCTCTCCTTTTTTTATCATTGTGTTCAGTTGGCATTCTGTGCTCTATGTCCTTCCCCACATAAGAGAAAGTTTGACCTCCAATTTCCTTGCTCAACATCCTCTTTATTACTTTTCCGCAATGTTTTTATGTCTTTTTTTTTTTTTTAGGGTTTTTCTTTTTTTTGTTCCTTTTTTGTGTGTTTTTTTGTTGTTTTTTTTCTTATTTTTTTTTTTTGT
>Ga0116227_10003822_pt1 | contig 33095 bp, 23 predicted proteins | sample S1TSphgellanicum_FD_89693 | JGI IMG/M metagenome (GOLD analysis project Ga0116227, IMG submission 89693) | Host-associated microbial communities from peat moss isolated from Minnesota, USA - S1T2_Fb - Sphagnum magellanicum MG | ecosystem: Host-associated > Plants > Peat moss > Unclassified... | reverse complement strand
TTGGGCTTTTTCTTCCTTGGGGTTTTGGGTGTAACCTTTTTCTTTTCATTTTTTTTAATTTTTTAATGGCTACCTCTTTACATCCCCCGTTGATTCAAGATACCCTTGTCTTCATTATTTTGGCCTCTACATTTTAAGCGGCCTTCCGAAGCATGTTAAAAATGCTCACTTTCTTTCTAGCCTCGTTTCCCAAGCTAACCAGGTTATTTTATTTTTGCATGTGCCCTCTCCTCTTGTGCTTCTCCTTGGTTCTATTCCTCTTGTTTCTTAAGGTTAGTTTCGAGCTTAGTCTAGCTCCATTTTGGGGTTGTTTGAGTCTTGTTTCACGTTCCCTCATTTGTTTCATAAGATCCTTCAAACCATACAAGATGAGGTTAGGTAGGCTTTTCGCTTACCCCTTGACCGAATTGCTTGAAACCCAACGAATGAATTAGCATGGTTCATTTTCCTCCTTTTGCCCCATTGGTGTTTGCGTCATACTTGAAGAGGTTGTTCAAGTGCTTGCTTCAAGAGGTTTATGGCGGGTGATTGGTCTTCTCTTTAGAAAAAATCTTCACATGCTTCATGTGTACCCCGTTTTCACCATTCATGGGGAGACTCTTCAACCACTCGTTTTTGTTGATGTCTAACTTTAGGGAAAGCTGATGAGTACAATCGCGCTACTAAAGCTCTCGAGCCCATGACGCCAGCTATTCCTTTGGAAAACACCATTGCTTCCTTGAACGAGCTACACCCACCTCCTTTAGACCTTGTCCTTCCACCTACTTTTCACTATCAACCCAAATAGACTTTGTCCTGAATAGGATTTTGTTTACCCAAACCTTCGTCATTGTTCCCTATTTGTCTTCGAGTGGGCTTTTTGGGATGGTATATGAACATCCATCAAAATGTTTCATACTATAAGACCCATCTTCAAGGTTTTCAAAATTATTCCAAGCTGTTGTTGCTATTATTCATGGAGATATCCCAAAATTGGTGGCCTTAGTGCTAAGGGCTAGCAGATTATTGGCAATGGCAAAGGACACTGGTGGTCTTCGTCATATTGTCATAGGCGAAATGTTTTTTCAACTTATTAGTCACTCCATTGTCCTACAGCTTCAGGCACCTATCCCCCCATCAATTTAGAATATTAACCCTTGGAGGTTATGAGGCCATCCCTTTTGGCATTCGAACCTTCTTTGACCTACACCTTAATTGGGTCATGATGCAGGTCAACATCAAACACATTTTTAGTAGTGTTTCTCAAGTTGTTATTTTTAAAAAGTTGTGTGATGTCGAGGGAACTTTGGCGAACATTGTCCCCTTTACTAGGTTTTTTTATGATGTTCATCCTTCTCTTTACTACCAGCATGGGCAAAATGTGGAGGGGGTCACCATTATTGAATCATCTTCAAGCACGAAACAAGGTGACCCCCTAGGAGGTCCTTTATTTGTTTTGGCCCATTATCGAACTTTCTTAGAGACCATTACGCAAGCCCCCAACTACATCTTCCCATCCCTAACAGATGATACCCACATCATGGGGCCTAAGAATGAAATTACCTACGCCTTTGACCACCTTTCAACCCAATTAACCCTAATTGGGTTTAGGGTCAAAATGCAAGCTTTAAAGTCCATCAGGGATCTCTCAAGGCATAGAAATTCCTAAGGCTACATTTTGGTCACAGATGACTTATACATATTAAGTGTGTTAATGGGTTCTCAAGACTTTACCACACATTTTTTGGATGAGGCTTCATATTAAAACATGGCACATATCGATGATCTTCCTTTCTTGAGAAATGCCTAGATTGTTTTGGGCATTTTATCCTCATGTGTAGCTCATTAACCTTCTTATCTCAAACAAACAGTACATTCTTCTTCCTTCTTGTCTTTTTTGGTGGGTTTCGACAAGAGAGTTATGCAAGTTTGTGGGGACATTATGGTTCCAAGATCATGGGAGTCTTTTCAAGGCCCATAAACGAGGCATCAAACTTGCCTACCAGTATCCTTTAATGGTATAGGCCTTCTTTCTATGGAGGATTGTGCCCCATTTGTTTTTCGAGGGAATTGGGCTTTCGTGGCTCCATATTTGTGCTTTAGGTTTCATATTTTCAATAGAACCGTTTTGGAGGAGAATGTTTTTCAAATTAAGGGGGGCCCACACTTGTTTTAGTCATGCTTACGTGTAGTGCAAGATGGCCTTTTTCCTACAATTAAGGAGATGCACCCTTCTTTTGATAATTTGGCAATTACTACTGCCCAAAGTCTACAGACATCTTTAATTGACATCCACCATGACACATCCCTTAGGTCTATCTTGGAGGATGACTCCATTTCCTTAGCATCCAAAACCCACATTCGTTCTTGTTTAAACAAGGGGGCAAGGCTATGGGTGGTTATTAAACCATCTATCCATTTGTTTCGCATTACACACTCTACTTGCACTTCAGCATTACGTTTTTGTCTCGGTTTGATTCAGCCTTTAACATCTAATCTTCTCATGTGTGAATACGAACATGGGTTGGACACATTTGGCACACATTTAACTCGTTACATGTTTAGAGGTCAACGGATAGCCACACATGATGCCATCTGAAACATCATGTATGCCCTCATTTGAAAAAGTGGACACATTGTATGGAAAGAATAGTGGTATGCCCTTACGTCAAGAGTTTCATTATAAGCTGATCTTTACATCACTTGAAAGAAGCAAGCTTTCGTTGTTAATGTGGTGGTTACTAACCCGACATAGAAGACGGTGGCTTCAAGTGTCATCAGTCGACCACCAAGTGTAGCTCCGAAACTTAACGCATTGCTAAGATCTACAAACATAGAGGGCTTCATGAGGGGCATCATTTTCTTCTGATGGCCATGTAGGTGCACAACACACTTGGGCATGATATGGATAATTTCATCAAGGAATGTTCATGTCTCTTCCACAATAGACAATAGGGAGGTTATTTATCCTTATCTTTTTACATTCAATTTTTCAAGTAGTGTGTTGGTATTGTTCTTCGGCGTGTTTTAGCATCTACTATAGAAAGGAAGATTATGTTGGCAGGCAATGTTTGTTCTAGACCTCCCATTACTATTAGATGTCATGATTTGCATGTAGGTGACATGAGGGGCGTGGGGTGAAATAACTTCCTACCACGAGAAGGATTAACTCTCTCCCTTTTTTTGGTTCTTGCAAGTTGTGCGTTTTTCGACTTTTCTTTGGCCTTTCTTTTTTGTCTCCCTTATGATGGTTTTGGCCATCAATCTTTTATGGATTTTTTTTATAATTCCAGAACCAACTTTGTAACGTTTAGTGGTTTGTTTTTTTAAACTCTTGACCCCCTCTACTTTGGGGGCTGGTAACTTTCTCAATTCTAATTTGTTTTCTATGATTTTTAGTGTGTCAAATGCACCAATAAGAGGGGTTCAAATTTTGTTTGGACATTAAAAAAAACAAAGTCCTCCCCTTGGATCCAACCTACCCTGAGCACTTCAATGTCTACTCAGCGATCGTTCTACCCTATCTCTATTAACATTTGTAGTTTGTAGCAAATTTGAAGGTATCATACCTCATGAAGTTTTGTTCTATGGATAGTGAAAACCTCTACCATTTCTGGTAGTGTAAGTCAACAAACCCTTATGTGACATATTCAAATGTTAGTAGGGAATGGCCATTTCAAAAAGAAAAATGTTCATATCTACGAAGGCAAAGATTTTGCTTTTCAAGAGATGGGCATTTCCATTTTCAAAATGTCAACACTACTTTTTCTTTTTTTTTCATGATGCCCATGAAAGAGGGTACCATAGTAAAAATTAATTAAATAAACACATTGATTTTCATTTTTTTAGAGTTATGGGTTTTATGAAACTCAAATAATTACACAACAAAGGTCTTTTCATTATAAGTTTATGGGTTTAATCTTTTTTTTTCTTTTAGTATGGTGCTAGGGAATTTTTCGGTCCTCCTACTATTTGAAAACAATTTTGAACCTCTAAAATAAGTATAATAAAACATCAAGGCCTTTCTTAAACTTGTTTGAGAGGTCTTATGGAATGCATGTGGAGCCAAAGGTTCAAGTAACTTTTGTTCAAGGGGCGGCCTTGAAATCATTAAGGCTAATGTTGAAAGGCCTATGAATGCTTAAATCCCCCATAAATATAACCCCAAAGCCACTTATGTACCAAGAATGTCCCTAGGGACAAGTTCTTCATTTGGGCAAAAATGATCATATGTGGGTACAAAATAGTAGTAGAGGTAAAAAGGAAATGACAAAATTGACTAATGCCATAGGTAAAAAATGATTGAATCAGCCACCAATGCCAATTCTACCATTTAAACCACTTGAAAAATTTGCAAAATACCATAGTACCTTGGCCATTTCAACACATGTCCATCGAACAATTAATTAATTTTGAAATTTTCATTTCAACAAATGGAATATTCATTATTATCCTTCACAATATTTTTTGATTTGGAAGAAATAAGTTTTGAAAATTTTAACATTCTTGAAAATAATATTTAATGTCGAATTGGTCAAAATATTACGTTAGTTGCCTATGATCCTATACATACTAGAGGGTACCCCCCTACGGGTTGCGTTCTTCCTCCTCATGTGTCACTAAAGCAACATCATAAGCTAACAAATCAAAATAATTGCCAATAACATGCATGACAATTTTTTGCAGTTTGTCAATCGGTGTTGGGCAATTGTCAAAAATATGAACAAACCCCAATGGTTATCACTATTGTTATTAGCATTCATAATCATGATTCTCAAATAAACAAGCAATTCATCGTGTAATGGTTGTGCCCAATGTTATATAACCATGATCAATATTTTATTCCAAAAACCAACTCCTTAGGAAGGAAAATAAATAATCTTTAGGAGTATTTTATTTTCTGAAATTGAATATTCAAAATTAATTAATTGTTTGGGAGGCATGTGCCAAACCTACCAAAGTACTACAGTATATGGAATGTTCGGAATCTAAAATTTGAAAATTGAAATGTTTGAATTATGATGTGTGAATATTGAAAGTTGAAACTAAAATTTGAAATTTGTATGTGAAATGTTTGGAATTTGAAATTTTGAGAACTAAAATGTTTTAATTGAGATGTGTGAATATTTAAAGTTGAAAACTAAAATTTGAAATTTGAAATCTCTATGTGAAGCATAAAATTTGAAAATTTTGAAAATCGAAATGTTTGAATTTGGATGTATGAATACTAGAAGTTGAAAACTAAAATTTGAAATTTGAAATCTCGTTGTGAAATGTTTAGAAGGAGTCTAAAATTTTGAAAATTGAAATGTTTGAATATTGAAATGTCTAAAAACTAAAAACTAAAATTTTTAAATATTGAAAATTGAAAACTGCCATGTGTGTGGTCTATGCAAGGCATCCAAAGACATAATCAAAGTTACACTGATCACATATGAGTTTTTTTTTGTCTAGTGTTTGTAGTTAAACCTGATGATTCGTCACCACAAAGTTCCAAAGCTCTTTCAATTGTTCAAGCTAATAATGTGCACTTGAACTCATTTACAAGCGTGTCCACAATATTAACTATTGGGGTTTGAACAAGTTCCTAGCACTAAGCAAAATATGAAAGGAAGTCAATATTTGGAAAGTCTTATTCTATCACAAAGTAACACACTAGGTTCCAAAGATATGGAAATGTCTTTCATACTAGTCATGTATGCTATAACTCTCACACACACATGAATCCACACCTAGAAAGGAACAGAATATGATATTGAAGGCATGGAGTTCTGCATTGAAATTAATGTAGCATCGCAATTTGCAAGAGCCAAAGCATAATCCAATAGTTGATTGATGTCATCCTTTTCTCCTATTTGACGTCAAAAATGCCATAAACAAAATTTTGTCAATATTTGGAAAATATAATTGTGAAATTATAGTTTCTTATTTTTGCCTTCACAAATAGACAAAGCAAATCAAGGTAAACAATACATAGGACATTCAATGAATCTTCACAAAAGTAGAGAACAAACAATAGCACCAATGAAGTGAAGGCACTAACCAAATTTCTCAAAGACCTTTTCAACTAACACTAGATCAAAGCCCTAATGAAAAGAAAGTTCGATTTCTTGTATATTTCTTTGTTGGGTTCACTAGGCTACTTGGCCTATCCCATGTCCTTGTTTTATTAGGCATTTGTCCAATACTCTACTCTAGTTGAGGCACATATGAATAGGATCCTTACATGTTTAAAAAGCACAGTGAAATTTTGTGAGACTGTTATTCAGTTTGCATCTTCTTGTGATAGCCCTACCCATGTTTTTCTTGTACTTCACAACGAAGGAAATTTGGAACCAACACCAACAACACTTCAAATGCATGAAGCATATAAAAATGCCAAATTTCAAAAGAAAACAAATAACAAACACATCACTTGCTGAAAAGCAATATCCACTTCTAGATATTACCTTTGTTACAAGGGTTGAAACTATCTAAACATAATAGTGGGGACAATGTGATTGCTCAATTCCACCTGTTGATTTTGGATAAGCCTAAATTCTTGGCCATTAACTACAAGTTATTTGATTCTCATGAGTACCATTGGATCTCACTGATCAATGAACAAAGTGTGTTTGCTAGTGCGTGGAAATCTCTTTAATAAAAATAGTGGGGAAAAGAGATAATTGTTTGCAAAATTTGCAATGAACTATGCAAAAAAGACCTTCAAGAAGATTACAATTCAACTTTTATTCCAAGGTAACTCACTAAGGTGGTTTCAACTTCATCTCTTTCATCTTTGGAGCTACCATCCTATGCAAAAACACCCTCCTCCTTGTGATTGGGAAGTTCACCTTCATCTTCATCTTGCCAATTTTTAATGATAATCTCAGTATTGTTAGAATAGAATGCTATTATTAACAGTGTTGGTTTGCAAATCCAATATGAACTGCACCAAAATGGAATCATCAACATGGACCCCTACAAAAGCCCCACACTCACATCACCCCCAAAAACATGTACATCCCCTTGTGTTCAACTAAAAGGTTCATGAAGATTCTTCCTTTTCACCATTTTTCTCTATTTATCAAATTCAGCAATTTCATTTCCACACGACTTACATAGCTTGTTTCATCAACTTTGCTTATGCAAAACATATTCATAGCCTTGATTTGGCCAAAAGTCTGATTAAAAGAAAATAATCTAGCACATTCAATTTATACCAGTCTACTAAAACTTTTGGTGGCAAGCATCCTTGCCAAGAATAGAAACTAACCATGAATGCAAAAAGCCTGAGTTATAAGTCCTTCTTCAAATCCCATTTCTTGCAGCTAAATCTATTGAATAACGAAATCTAGCTCCAAAGTACTGCCATTTCAAGCTCCAAAATGTTGCATCCAACCAAGGTACACCCCCTAATTCAATAAAGAATTTCCCAATGCCTCCCAACATCAAAGGATGGTCCTAGTTCTCAAGCACCAAAATCATTGAAAATCCTAACAAAAAGGGACACAAGATTCTTGAGACTTGTTATCCCTTGTTTGTGGGTACCCAGTCGATGAACTTCAAGCTTTTGCTCTTGCTGGTAGGCCAACCTTAGCAAATAGCCCCTAGGACGGATATCTTGGAGCAACAAGTTAGGGGTGATGCCCAACGATTGCCACCCTGCATACGCACTCTTGCAATTTATCATTGATAATGTGCATTTGTCTTCAGTGTAATCTACATAAGGTTTCCCTTGTTTTGGGTTTTAAGAAGAATGGGGCATTGGCGGGATGATCTCATATGTATGCAACATTTATCATACGATCCACTGCCCCTTATAACTTTCCAATATGTAATATGCTGCCTGTGGCCAACAACTTGAGCTTTTTGCTCTATTCGGGAATGTCACTTGAGTAATCTTGGATGCCATCAGATGCTCACTAGAGCTTCAAAGTTTTTCATTTACAGATCTACTTGATAACATGCCATTGAAGATTAGCAAAATGTCAATTTGCTACCACAATAAGTAGATATCTAGATGCAGAAAGAGTTTGTCCTCTGATGAAATGCTTTCTCAATGTTTGTTGTTGAAGTTGAACTTCTTTTATAAAACTTGTAGTAGAATCATGTGATCAAAGATCAATATAAAAGTTGCATATTCATTGGGCATTCAAGATCTTGGCATTTTACATTTTGTTTAGATGTTGATCCTTTTTGGAGAAATGAATACAAAGTCATTTAAAGTCACAACAATTCTTGTTACACTTTCTTTTTAATTCAATATTGAAAATGTGTTATTTCATTGTTGTTTTGGCAAACTAGGGGCACAACACCAAGGTGAATATGTAGTTTTGATAAATGAACAATAAAGCAATATGCCTCTTCTTGACAAAGACATGGACAAGGGGCTTTTAACCTTACTAAAATTAGACAAGTCTAAACTTCAAATCTGAGACCTTCAAGGATGGTGGATTTTTGTGGATGCAAATCTTGGTCCCCAAGACATGGTGTTGTACTTAGGATTGTCTCTCTATCAAGCAACCGGTGGCTACCTTAGTCACATAGTTCATCGAACAAATAATAATAATAATAATAATAATGTTACTATTGTTGTTAATCAAAGGCAAGGTTTGAATGTCATCCTTTATGAACGTTGCTCTCTAAAGTTCAAGCTCATGCCATGAGCCTCGGCCATTTTCCATTGCTCTACCATGACAATTATAGGGCATCCTATTGGGAGTCCCTTCCAACAACCAATTGTTGTCCACAATTTCATGTAGAGGTCCCACCCAATGGACCAACTTTTGAATTGACCTAATGTCCTTACCTTCACATTTCCAACACCACCACCACCAAATGGTGGGTCACTTTCCAATTTCAAGTGCCTTGGGGAAATTAAATAAAGATAGGAGGGTTGGGAAAGGAGACTAATTGGTGCCGATGTCTTGTAAACTTTTCAACATATGGTCTGATGTCGCTTCCCTTGGCCCCTTTGCTTGAGCTTTTGCCCATGTTGGTAGGCAGCATCATGTCCCTAACTAAACATTGGTCATAGTTTTTCTTCCTCTTGTAGGATCAATCAAGTTAGGGATGAACTAGCGAAAAAAATTCTCACAAGGAAAGCCCCTTGCTTCATCAAAGCAATTGCAGCTTGAAGCCCAACAAGTCCTCAAGGAGTGGATTTAAGATATTGCAAACAATAGAGGCTTAAAAGTTTGATGTTACAATCTAAAGGAATGTGAAGAGCACCACCTCAATGTAATCGAAAACCCACGTGGAGTATTGAAGGCAAAGATGGGTTGGCCCCACGGCACAATCACCCATTCAAGTCTTGCTCACAAATAAAATTGTACATTGTGTCCTAAATCTATGATCCCTACTACTTATCAAGTACATTCTTATATTAGATTTAGCTTCATGTGTCTCGTGAGCTATTAAGTAGGTTCTGTTGTGTTTTCTTACATAAACGAAGGTTAGAAAGATATACCAAGCCCACCTCTTGGAAACCCAAAACGACAAATTGTGTGCTTCTAGATCAAGATGTTGAAACCTAAAAAAAAGAACACAATAAGGGAAAAAAATTGCCCTTTTTTCATGTTTTGTGTGGTACCTGAGCTATGGCGGGGAAAAGAACATCATCATCATCATCATCTGTGTGGATTTCCTCTTTTTCTTCGACTTTGAGAGGCATGCTCCTTATTATCATTTGACAAAAAAAATTGGGTGGTGTTCCACTACTATTGGGGTTGAGTCCTTGCCCCTTGTTCTCACTTCCAACTTGGAAAGAGGAAAAAGATGTTGCTACTACTGTTGCCGACTCCTCATGGCGATTTGTATTCCTAATGTACTTAGGGTTACATCCACCCGAACAGGGAAAATTACATCCATGTGAAAATTTTCATTTTATGAACGTTTGCCGTCTCCACATCGGTCAATGAATGAGCCAAAATTTTATCCCCAAATCCAAATCTTACATAGACGCATAGTTTGTTCCCTATGGGTAGAACCAATAAAATAACCAATTTTTTAGCCACGAATTAAAATTTTGCCCATAAAGTTGTAGGTTCCTTCAAGAAAACCATGGATATTTTGATTCTGAGTGTTTTAAAAATGCTTGTTTTCTAATTTTGAAAAATATTTACAAAATGGAACCAACCATTATTTAAGGCTTCCTTTGCACAAAAAGTTAGGGCTAAAAGATCTTGGGGCCAACTTTGAGCATTTTTGGCTTGTTGTTTGGCCCCAATTCACTAATAAATGCTAGAACATTAATTTCAAAAATATTAATAAATGCTAGAACATTGGCCCCAAGGGTTACAAATTGGTTTCCCAAATTCGATGGTATCCTTTTTTAAACCTTGGGGACATACAAGGCCATAACATTCAGCATTTATTAGTAACTTGGGGCATATTGAAAATATTTTTTCTATTTCAACCTTGATTCCTAATGTAAAGCCCGTGGGGCTAATTTCAACTTTTGCACCAATAGGAATGCTTGATTTGGGTTGAACATTGACCTTAACTCCTAGTGTAAAGCATGCATAACAAAATCAAATACATGTGCTTTTTCCAAATTGAGAAATTTCAAAACTCTATAGTTGAAAAGCTCAACAAGTGGTGCCTAATAGCTTTCCTTTTTTTCTTTACAACGTTGCTTCAATGTCACCATTAGACTAAGACATTATTAATGTTTTGAGTGCTAGGAAAATTAAATTTTTAGTCCTTAATATTACTAACGGACTAACCTAATACCTAGGTACTAATTTATCACTAACATTCAATAGCTAAATTATAACCCATTCACATATAATGTATGATTATTTTTATGGTTTTTCTAACATATACTTATCATCATCAAAGTTGTGTTGTGTAGATTTATAGTAGGTGGTGAAGAAACACATGCACTTTAACATTGTAACAAAATCAACATAACACTTGTATCCACAATCTCTTGTATTCATAATTTTTTTCTTTTTCTTCATAGCTTGCATCAAACTAATACATAGTAATAGTAGCATCACATCTAAAAACGCTTGAGGACTATCTATCTAACTATATGTCATAATGCATGTAGATTCAAAATATCTTAATAGTAGTAATTCATTATTCATTGGAACTATTCATTGGAACAATGTTCCCAATAGAGTTTGCTAACACTCTCACTCAATGAATGTGAATTATTATTATATTTTCACTTTCACTATTATTAAGTGATTTTTAGTGTGTTGTGAAATCTTAGAAACTTTTTAGGTGGTAAAACTTTAGTGAAAATATCTACAACTTCAGATGATGTTGGGGTGTAGAATATAATAAATTCCCCTTTTTATTGATTCTCTTTGACAATATGGTATGCAAGTCAATATGCTTAGCTCATTTCAAAAAATTCAAGATTGCAAGATAGGAGGATAATAGCTTGGTTGTTTGAATACAACAACGTGGGTTCAATTTGAAGGAAACCAATGTTATCAAGAAGTTTTCTTGCCCAATGAATTCCTTGGTTGCAACAAACATAACTATGTACCCTGATTCAATAATGCTAATAACTATGCAAACTTGCTTTCGAGTACCCTATTAAACTAGTCTTCCATTCAAAAAGAAAACATATCCATATTTTGATCTTTTGTCATCTATTTTATTGCACAATCTACATCACAAAAAGAAATAAGTTTGTTTAGTTAAGATGTAGGACCAAGCAAATAACTAGGTTTGAAATTATAAGCAAATATTTGATTATTTCAGTGTCATGCAATGGGTTTTTGTTGGTTTCTTTGAAAACTTGACATTGTTGTTGACAACATAAAACAAGTCAAATCAAATGGCAAAAACAACAATAGCAAGACTTTCAATCAATTGTTTGCATGGAAATGTTTCTTGTTGCAAATCATCATTTGTCAAAAAAAAAAAACAAAATGACTATTAGGCTATGCATGAACTGCCATTGGGTTTGCAATCTAAAGTCAATAATCATGTAGAATCTTTTGGATGTAATGGTCCTAGTCCAAAAATATCATTTTGTTGATTTGATCTTTCATAATTTGTAAGTCCACATGTGTGTCAGGACCACTTGTTGTGATTGGAAAAACTTCACCCATGTATTGAATAATGTCTTCGATTATGCAACTATGAATATTACAAGCCGCAACAACAATGATGATGAGATTATGGTCCTTGGCATTGTAGTAGATACAAAGGTCAACTGCACTTGGATGAAGATTATACTCAATGAGAAAACTATCAAATTTGTTATTCCATACCCTAGATGTTTGTCACACAATCCATAAATTGACAAGATTTAAATCAATTGAACATGTCCTTGAATCCCCCTAGTTGATCCATGAAGATTTCTTCTAAAAGATCACCATTGGGAAAAATAGTATTGGAAATTGTGTAATGTCCATATTTTGAATAACTACAATGGCCAAAACAATCCATATTGAATCATAATGTGCAACTAAAAAAAAAGTCTTAGAAAAGTCAATCCTAGCTTTCTATGTGAAGCCCTTGGGTACCAATCTTGCCTTATAAAATTTGGCATGTTACCATTAGAATCAAGTCTGATATTGTAGACCCACTTGAATTTCATAGTCTTTTGCCCCTTAAGAAGATCTATAGATCCCATGTATGATTCTCAACCAAAGAGTTATACTCCTCCATGGCTTGAATCTAATGTTGTTTTTTTGAAAAATTGTAGTTGTCCAAAAATCAATACGTTTTACAAGTGTGGTTGGAAATTCTAAAAATGTCATGCATGCATACGATTAACAATAGCCTTGAAGCATCTAACTTATTAGTCATAGAAAAATAAATATGTAACCAGAATGATCATCCTTGAAATAAAGGATGTAATAACAAAAACCACCAAAAGAATCTACATGGAACTTTCCACATGCATCACTATGGAAAAATATGCCTAGTTGCAAAGCTCTTTATCTCTAGAATGAACAAGGAATGCAACACAATGATGTTTTCCAAAAACACAACCATAACAAACATTTGGTTCAAAATCAAGATCAGTGATTTTGATTTTCGTAACCAAGTTGGAAGTAGCCATTTATTTAATTGTTACATCGTTCAAATGTCCAAAATGATCATGCAACAATTCTAAAATCTTGACTATTTTGTGTTTGAAATTACACCAACTTCATAAATGAGATGGATTGCTACACTTGGATAACTTGGAATGACTACTTGAAAATTCAACTTATAAAGTCCTCTTTGCGAACAACATGTTTATAACACCATACCCAAATCTAAAGAATGGTTGATAACAACCTATGTTATAAATGCAAATGGAGGGTTTATTCCAATGTTGCCCATATATGAAGATTTGAGGCATTACTCAAGTTATCTATAAGTAAAATTCTTCAAAATTTTATAACATAAGGATATGCACAATAAAAACATTACGAATACAATTGACTATATATATATATATATATTTCATTTGGCAGATACGCATTTTCCGGTTTTCAAACTCACATTAATCATAGGATATGTACAAAGGTTAGGAATACATCCCCGACTTTTGGAATTAATTTTCCAGTCACCATTAGAGCATTATAAAACATCTAAAAAACCACTAACTTGTGGGGGAGTTGAACCCCAATTCTTTAATGAACCCTACCCAACGCAACACAAGTTTCCTACCCCAACCACACCCCACATACACCCCATTTAACCCACAAACACACACAACACAACAAAAGCCATCCCTATTGTGGATGAGCTCCACAAGTCACCTCTCCATGAATAAAAAGACAAAATTGTTAGTTCAAAATGAAGTGCAAAGTGCAAACTATCATTCAAGTTTTACAATCTTAGAAACAACAATAATTTTTTAGCTCACCTTGCCAAATCCAACTCCAATTGCTCAAAATAATTTGATTTTTCAATCAAATCATAATTATCTTCAATTAATGAAGATTCAACTTTAAATTGTTTTGTTAAATCCTTATGTCATGAACAACTCAAATGGGGATCATCAAGCCAATTCTTCACCATGGTGATGATTCAGTCTAAATTATCCACTTGCAACCTACAACATCTCAAAGCTATCAACACATTAGGGGTGCAAACATACAAAAGTAGGCCAAAAATATATGTTGAAAGTAGAAAACACAAAATTGTCAACTTTGAAGAATAGAAAGTAGAACCTAATATTTAAAACATACAAAAAAATTACATGAGCGTATGTAGGATGGTATGGATATGTTTCATGAAGCTTAAGATTTTGTCTTTCCTTTTTTTTCAACCTACTTTCACTCTACTTTCCAAATTTATGTTGTTATCCCATATTGCACAAAGTAATGTAAAAGTATAGTAATTAATTATCATTTGACCAAAACATTCATGTCCTACTTTTAGTTTGTTAAAGGATTGTTATGACATATTATTTGCAAATATTAGTGTTTAGGTTCATATAAAAAATCATGTTTTAGACGCATAATTATGTTAATTTGGAAAACTATTTTTTAAAAGCTTCACATATCATAATTGAAATATTCAAGTTTCAAAAAAAAAAGTATCAATATGCATGATAATTCAAACATCAACATCATAACATTTGAATAGTTTGATTTTGAAAAAGTATCAAACATTAACTTGTGATAAATAAATAAAATGATGAAAGTAATAAAATACATGAAATATGACAATATATGGTTTATTTAGTATAACAAGTACATTAAAAAAAATTTAGCATTGTTAAAAGCCTTAAAATTCAAAAATGTAAACTCTACTTTTCACCTATTTTTACTTTTAAAGCAAGGATCACCAATTGGCCTACTTTAACATGCTTATGCCCCTAGCAAGATTGAACACATGTTCAGTTTCAATTTGTGACCCTAGAATTCCCAATATTTATGGCAAGGAAACTAACAGTTGGGAATTGGGTTTCATGAATTTGCCACCGAGTTAAGGGATCAAGACATGTAGTAAAAGGTACTAATAACCCCTTAAACAAAGACAAAGTTCCCCAACAACAAATGTGTGTGATGATTCTTCCATAGATGCACCCACACCAAATATATTATTATCTTTTTCAATAAAGTCACCAAATCTAACAATAAATCTAACAAATTTTATTGCACATGCTTGGATAGTAAGGTTTAGTACCTCAAACATAATCATTAAAAGAAGGATCATTGCATTAGCATCATATTTTGTAGCAAGAGGAACATACACCCCACAACCCACATAATTTTCCACAACCTTTAAAGATTTTTACCTAGGATCAAACATAAGGGCGAACATATTGTGCACTTGTTGTGAATCATAAGCTTGCATAAATTGCAAAAAAGGTTTGATGACCTTAACAAATTTTGTCCGCATGTTGTTCTAAAAGATGATAAGTTTAGCATCAAATGCATCCAAAGCATCAAAAACATTAGTAGCCTATCCAACTTCAATTTCCAAAGTCAATGTCAAACCGATACATGTATTAAAAGCATCAAATAATAGCCAATACCTTCATGATTGATTCATCACATAGGCAGTGACAACTTTGTTCAAAACAAATGTGAGTGCTTCTGCAATTGCCCATACCTTAGTTTTACAAACCTTTTGCTACAAACCCATTGTCTTCTACCGCCCATAACACAAAAAAATGGCCTCTTTAAATTCCAATACCTTTTAAAACATGATTACCTTACCAGCAAATATTTTCTTCATTAAGGTTTTCAATTTCTGAGGTTGCAACCCCCTCTCAACACATGCCTTTTCCCATTCATGCCTTCCTTTTCTCGACTTCTTTGTCCATGTGATTGTCTTTTGTAAACTACCATGGGTAGCCTTCACATTGACCTATTTCAAACCTACAATGACCTTTTCATCATTAGTAACATACTAACAGCTTTTAGACATAATGTGATTAAAACACATACCTTCATAAACCTATTGAAGTTTCAAAAGACATAATTGACAATGGATGTAATGTTGTCGCCATCTAGATATCAAGTTGATACTTTCATCTTTCACAAAGGTAATCATACGATGCATTAGATCATACTTTTCAAATAATGAATATAGTTGACTAGCCATGGAAAGCCCTACACAATATCATGAACCTCAAATAAACCAATGGTAACATGTTGGGGCATCCAAGATTCATTCAAGTAATTGATTACCAAGGCAAAGGTGTCCATGTTGCCTTTGGACATCTAGAGATCAGAACTAGCTTATAGTGTTGTTGCCCTAGCAAGCCCTGGTAGCACATGTAATTTCATGGTTTTTGTGACCATTACAAGCAACATTTCTTCTACAAAAGTAGCACAAGAAGGAAAAACAACACATGGGAAAAGGCGGAAGACCAACCTCTTCAACCAAATATTGTCACAAGTGGAAAGGGGCATGTACCCCTTGTAAGTATATAGGACTAAATCTTCAAGAAATTATTGTCGTGCTTCATCAAAATTCTTGTAAGGATTTGTAGCATTAAAATATGATGTGATTGCACACCTAGATGCCCCAGACCACTTCCTTCTAGGCTATCGACTATAACTTGCAACAATAGTAGTAATATCTTCAATAATGGCCAACTTTTTGCGTGCAACCAACTTTGGATGTGTAGATTCAACATGGGTCCCCATGTGAGTGATCCCATTAATCTTACCATATTTCATAAGGCCTTTTCATAAAGTAGAATGGTGGCACAAATCAAGAGCACTAACTTGCTCTGTTCTATAAATAATGCACTACAACATTTGTGGCTTTCAAGGTCCACAAGTAAGTTGTCATTTGCAGCAAAAGAAACTCAACAAATTGAGGTTTAATTGTGTGGTTTCCAAGCTATAGCTTACACTTGTATAGTTGCAAGTTGTTGCATTTCAACCTCAGCAAAATTTGAAGCAACGATAACATAATTTGAAGTAACAACAATATCAACAAGATTTAAAGCAACAATAGTAGAATTAATAGCAACAACACCATGCATATGAATGTTCTAAACATTTGATGTTGGTGGTGTTCCATCAATACCACCAATGGACTCAACCAACTGCACATCATCATCTTTAGCCATCGTTCAAGGCTATAAAACAAAAACTACAACCTAACCCTAAAAAACCAGCAAACTGCAAAAAAAAAAAGAAAAAAAAAGAAGCAAGGCATGGAAGCTCACAATTCAATTGGAAGAGGTTCATGGTCACTTGCAAAGTAAAGTAGAAAATGTAAAGTAGAAAAATCCAAGACACATGAAGTCTAGGATAGGAGCTTAAAGACTTACCCTGTTAATGGTTGATGTAAAACTGTTGTTATAAACTGAATTTTTGGAATTTCTATCGAAGTTATAAACGTTCCAATTGGAAAAGTGCTACAACAAATGCAACAACCATCAATAACAACCATTGATAATAATAACATCATGAACACAAAGAACTTTAAAAAGAGCAAGAAAACCTCAAAGGCCACACTCAAACAACTTAAACAATTCACACCTCAAACCTCCAACTTCACACACTCACATTCACAGTGCCTCACAGACCTTCACAAACCTTAGACTTTAAACCTTAGACCTAAGACTTCAGACCTTAGATAGAATGTTGAGCACTGAGACCTCATAAAGAACATTGAATGCTTATACCTTAGATTTCACAAAGAGCAATGAACACTCAAACCTTAGAATTCACAAATAGTAACGAGCATTTAAACTTCAAACCTCACAAATAACATTTAGATGTTAAACTTCAAAGAGAGCGCTCTAACCTTAAACCTCAGACTTCACAAAATGAACGTTTAGAGCTCAAACCTCTAACTTCATCAAACCTTTGACCTCTAACCTTGCATAGAAATACTTCCAACCTTAGACCTCTAACCTTAGACAAAGAGCTTCACACTTCAAATCACTAACCTCAAACTTCTAACTTGACACAGAGACTTCAGACCTTCAACCTTTGACCTCACACCTCCAACCTCATAGAAAGACCTCTAACCTCACACTTCAAAAAAAACGTTCATACCTCAAACTTGGTCACACTTTCACTTGATAGAGAACATTCACACTTTCACCTCACGAGATACATTGCACATAGATGCATTGCCGAAGAGCTACACTTGAAACAAGGAAGAGAAAAGACAAGAAGAGGACACAAAAAAGACAAGAAGACACTTCGCACTCAAACTTTGTTGCAAAAAATCACAAATCACAAGGAACACAAAGTTGGCAGAGGATGTGCACTTTGCACATTACACTTAGAGCTTTGCCAACAAAACTTTTGCATTTCACAAAGTGTAAAACATTAAACCCTAAACCCAGTGATCTCCATCTCCATCCAACCCTAACCCTAACCCCTAATCCCTAATCAATTATATGCTGGAATGCATTGTTATGGATTAGATATGCATATGCATGTTCATAATATGCATATCCAGTCATATCCATCCATGAGTCCCTGGATGTGCATGCTGGTACACGCAATTCTCGCCCAAGTACACATGAGACCAATTATTGCATGAATTTGAAAAAACCAAATTCCAAATATGACTACAAGCATTTCCGAGTACTATCTGGGTCCATATTCAAATTTTTTGATATATTTAGGCAACACTGGTTTATTCCAAGTTTCTACATTTCAAGGGTGAAAATATGATTATACAAAAAACTACAAACGAAGAACATGCATGGTGATGTAAAAAAAGGATCACAACTTTTTTTTTCAAAAATTTATATCATTTTTCAAATAGTTAATTCCAAATGACATCTTTTAATTCAACTACCATCTCTGAATCTTAGATGAACATGGTTCACATGTAACCTTGGAAGCAATAGAGTAGGCACACGAGTTTGGGTTAAATATGATCACCTTGCTTTCACACATTTCCCATGCCCTATAGCCCCTAAATGTAAATTGCTTCAAACCATTTAAGACAACCTTCATAAATTTTTTAAAAAAACATATAGTTAAAAACAATTGTAATGAACCAAATAAGATTACACTTGCTAGCTAGGTAGACAAAGCTTTGAAACAACCTTTGACCAGACAACACAATAGATTTAGGTTTAGGGTTACAAGAATTTAGCCATTGAATCCTAGGGCTATCGATGACAAAATAGAACCTAGTGAAGTATACATAACAAAAGCTAACAACATTGTAGATGAAAACAATTACAATTTAGATGAAATAACTAGAGGTAACTAACAATGGGGGGAATAATTAATGAACATGTTAGCCACAATGGAAGTTGCAAAAACACTAGATTATGTTAATGATCCTATTCAACCAAAATTAAAATACTTCATGAAGATGCTAAAGAACCTTCCTACTGTTGAAGAAATAAAGTCAACACAAGATGCCAATGAATTATGGAAAATCTAGATGGGCCTACTTGTGAATTGAAGGATGAAGTGCAATTTTTTGTAAATGAAACTCCAAAGCCTTCATGTCTTGCAAACTTGATGTCCATGCCACAACTTCTTGCAAGGAAAACAAAGGGAGTAGAACCATTAGTTGACAATAACCAATCACATATTGTAACTTCAAAATAGTACGTGCATACCTTGGAAAAACACCCATGGACAAAGAGGTAGTAAACAAAATTTGAGAACACAAATGAAAAGAAAGGGAGGAAAAGAGGTCTATGTAAGTGGTTGATTTTATGATTATGGTTGAAAGAACAATTCAAAGGCTTGCTAACAAACATGCAAGAACAAATTTAATTTTTGCTTAGTTTATAATTACAATTAAGGATGTAAGGGATACATTCCACTGTAATTTTTAGGCAAGGTTAAAAGCTCACCATTTGGGTTATAAAGGTGTCAACCTCAAAATTACATCATTAATTCACAAGGAAACCAAGGTTAAGACAAGGGCCAAAATGAAAGCCAAAGAACATATTAGCGCAAGGTCGCAAGAACCTTGAATAAAATAACCATCAACAAAAGGTTGAGGGGTGGGGATAAGGCTTGGAAAGAAAGGACATGTGAAAAAATCTAAGTGAGATAATCTATGAAATATTTTTTGAAAGGAATGTTTGTGAAAGAGAGAGAGTTTGAGAGGACTGAACATCAAGGAAAAGGGTACAAAAGGGGGCAAAGTATGAAAAAAATGTATGAGAGGATAAATTAGTAAGGAAGAAGGTAGGTATTACATACTTCACATGTCTCCTCCAATCCTACAATACCACAGACAAGCAATGCTCCACAAATGCTTCCTAAAAAACCATTTTAATAAACTAGTTTCCTTCATAGAAAGGATTTTTACAAAAAAACCCAACCCACTTTAGTGGTTATTTATGTATTTTTCTAACAAACTAACCTAGTATTACCTTTTGTCGTTCTCTCTACCCACATCCTCTAAAACAAGATGCAAAGGCAACAAAACAAAGGTGCTTCCACTGAGTTTACACCTCTATTATAATAACTTTACATCAACATGGTTCTCCACTCATCCACAAACATAAGAAGGGTCCTCTCCTCTATTCTACATCCTTTTCATCTTTTCATTTTCTTGTTTTTAGACTAGTCTTTCTTTTTTCCCCTATTCCTCTTTTTATCTCCCCCTTGTGCTTTCCCCCATGCATGTATGAAACTTCCTAAACTATTTACATTTGTATTCATGTGCCAAATTCTACTTGTGACACCCAATTATTCATGGTCGCCCATTCACAAGTTGGTGGTTGTTAGCATGCTCCCCCTCCTAAAATAGTTCATTGTCTTCAATGATAAAAATTAGGGAAGTTAGTCTTAAAATTAGATTTGTTTTCCCATGTAACATCATCCATGGGATAGTGTTTTCATTTTATCAAAAACATTTTCCAAGTTTTCTTTTGGAATCGTTGGAGTCTTGTGTTTAAAATATTTTTTTGGTTTAGCTATAATGTCTCATTCATTCAATGTTTTACTAACTTAGGCAATAAATGGCTAGGGTTAGACACATATTTCTTAAGTAGGTTGACATGGAAGACATCATGAATCTTTCATTCTTTTGGGAGATCCAATTCATAGGCCACTTTGCTTATTCTTTTGAGTATGGCAAATCGGCCACAATATTAAAGGGACAATTTTGGGCATTTTCCCAATCTCAAGCAACTTTTCATGGGCTTGACTCTCAAATTTTTTTTGTCATTAACTTCAAATTCCCTAGGGCATCAACTTTTGTTAGCATAGAACTTGGCTTGTTCTTGGGCACTTTGCATATATTTTTTGACCAATTTCAAAATATTGTACATATTAGCGATCATTTCATTTACACCTTCTATCTTGGAAATAGGTGTTCAAATGAAAAAGGGAGTTCAATTTTTATGCCCATATAAAACATGGAATGGGCTTATTTTAATGGAGGAATGCCAACTCCAATTTTATATGCAAATTTCACCAAATATAAATATTGTTCCCGTGGTTCCTTGCTAATGGCCAACATACATTCTTAACATTTTTTTTAAGGTACGATTAGTCCTTTTAGTTTGCGCATTCAATTTTTGATGATAGGCATAGCTCATTTTGAGTTTAATGCCAAACAAACATAATGGATTTGGCAACCAAGAAATGAACTTGTTTTGTGAGTTTATAAACAACCACAAAAACATTATCATGTCTAAGTTGGTTCCTAGGTAATCCCACAATGATGTCCATACTTATGGACATACTGTTGAAGATTCCTATAGGTTGTAATAACCTTGGGATCTTAGCTTGTTCAACTTTGGATATCTAACACATGTAACATTTTTCAACATATTCACAATGAAGTGATCACAAAATTTGATAAACTTTGGCATAATAAAAGTAAATAACAAGTATGTTTGAAAATGACTGGTCAAATTGAGTTTAAACATACTTTTCCATTAGAAGTTTGATGTCTTATACTGAAATATTTAAATGTTGAAAACTTACAAGTACATTTTAAAGGTATATCATGTTGAAAATGGAAAATATTCAATAATGCATTTACTTTCCCCTACTTGTACAAGTTTGGACAACTTAAAAAAGAAAAAAATACATTTAATTTTTAAAAAAAAACTTGAATACATATTAAATATGTGATTAATCAACATCATTGTGATAAAATTAAAGATTATCCTCATGTTGATCATTAAATAAAAATCATTTACACTTTCAATACATTAGAACTTATTTATGGCTGCGTGTTATTTTTGTGACAAGGAATAGTGATTGTCTATTTTGCGTTGCTAGCACTTGGTCATGCTCATTGGGGTGACACTCAAGGCAATTAACCCAACCTTGTCTGCCAAACCCTTATGTAATTCTTTTTGCAAGATTATAGCCTAAGCGATTTTGGGTCGCATCATCAATACCAAACATAAAAGCATCCAATCATTTAGTGGTAATTAGCTTTCATTACCCACATACAAAGGGACCTCACTAGGTCCAACCACACTATAAGGAGCCACACTTGGCCTTTTAGACCATTGTTTTTTTGTTATTTTTTATGAATATTCTTATAATCTTTTTAATATGTCTTTCAAAACAAAATTAATTTTCATTTTTATTTTATACTATTATGTTACGGTGTATATTTTAAAAATCCCAAAATATGTCATAAAATAATATTTTCAAATTGTGCTTTTAATGTCAAAATTATTTTTAAATAGTGGTTAAGTCCTTAAAAATGTTAATTGCATATTTTTACTCATTAAATTCAAATTCTTATGATATGTACATAATGTATTCACAATAACATTTTATACAAAATACTTTTATTTATTATTATTTTTTTTTAACAATCCAAAATTCAAAAAATTAAGCAATGGTTACAACTGCTAATGGTACATGTTAGTATGATTGCACCCCATTACCTTGGTCACTTGACATAATGAACCTTCTTATGAAAATTCAAAAAAATTATAGGACAAAAAAAATAGGGCATATATATATATATATATACTAGATTTTCCCTATTAAAGATGTTGTTTTGATACCAAAATCTTATGCATTTAACTTATTTCCTTGGTCTTGTAGTATTGTAGACAAGTAACGCTTCACAAAGGCTTCTTAAAAAGACAGTCGAGAAAAGTTTTTTACAAGAAACTTAATCCACTTTGGTGCTTATTTATGGATTTTTCTAACAAACTAACCTAATATTACCACTTATTGTTATCTCTACCCACAACCTTTCAAACAAGATGCAAAGGCAACCAAAATAAAAGCTTTTACATTGTGCTTACACCTTTATTATAATAACTTCACATCGACATGGTTCTTGGGCCAATGGTAAGTGCAAGAAAGGTCCTTTCCTTTGTTCTAAAACCTTATCATATTCTCTATTATCTCTTCTAAACTAGTCTTATTCTTATGCCATATTCCTCTTCTTATCTCCCCTTTGTGCTCACCCTCATGCATGTATAAGACTTCGTAAAATATTTACATTTGTATTCATGTGCTAATGCCAAATTGTAATTCGAGCACTTAGTTGTCTATGGTCACCTATCCACAAGTCAATCGTCGTTAATAATGTGAAAGGGGGTTGGGCATGAGAAAAAGAAGGTTTGTGAGGTTTGAACATCAAAGAAGGGTTGAGTATGAGAGAAAGGGGGTATGTGAGGATCAAACATCAAATAGTGGCTAGGTGTGAAAGAGAGAAGTGGTATGAGAAATGAGCTCGAGGTTTGACAAGCAAGGGAAAATGGGCTTGTGAAAGAGAGAGCACCACTTGCAAAGCAGAAAAAAACACAAGAGACCAACAAGAAATCGACAACAAACTATAGCAACAAAATTGCTCGCCACTTGCAATGCACATTCACTGCATACACATGGAACAAACAACAAGCATAATGCCAACTTTCATCAGCCAACTTTCTTGGTGGGTTCTAGAACGCTGGTTTATGGAATAGGTAACGAGCAAGAGTGTGTAGGTTGATATAAATAGTCAAGGCATGTGAGCACTAGAACTATCCATGGTAATCAACACACTTCAGCCAATTATAAGACATAATCATGCTTTGTGCAAATAAAGATGCACTCTTTTCATCTGAGCACAGAGTGACTATTAAGCTTCATGCAAGGGTAATGGAATTATCATTAGGCCAATGAGTCCTAAGGTGCTAACCAGTGGGTTGCTAATGAGACAAGGTTTGAAGCTAGTTGGTATGGGTGCTCACAGCCTAACAATGAATGATTCTTGCAAGCCATTTGTTTCCAACAGTTTGGGATTGGCAAGTGACCCAGGAATGATCCCATTATTTGCTGGTCATTTGCTGAAGTGATTCCTCATGAAAGTATTGCAATAACAGTGGCACCATCTTCAGCCAATACTGAACACTTGCCGAGCAAAGTGTGTCTGATGATGAGCAAGCAATTGATGGACAAAGAAACATGAAAAGTGCCAAATTAGTTAAACAAAAGATGTGAATGTTTTCAATGTCCTATTAGTTTCTCCGGGACATCTTAAATTTATCTTACCATAGTCCTGGCATGGTTCTCTCAAAAAACATCTATGAAGGGGCTAACAATCAATCAATCAAGAAAGACATTTGAGAATCTAATACTTGCAGAGACATGCACACAAGAAAGATGCAGCAATCAACACGTCTCTTTATAAGATAGAGAACTTCTCTTCACAATTGAATCGACCTGAATAGAATTGAATGATGGCTCCAAAATAAAGGTTATTGACATTTTCAGCAAAACCAAAAGAACCCGCAACAAGAATGATGGTGATCCACATCCTTATCTGCATCTGACATCAAATGTGTCACATTAAGTTGCAGAATGAAGAAACTGATAATGGAGGATTTGACAGAATGTACAATAAATTAGGCATAACAAGCAAATGTAACCCAAGAACTCCAAAACCTGGGATTCCTTTCACACTTTTTGCAGGGTTTCTGATGCATCAGGTATGGGGGTCAAGGGTTTATCATGAGCGAGTAGAATCGTCTACAAAAACTTTGTAATGACAAGCTGGTTGCTAAGTTCTGTCCTCAAAATTGCTTGCAGAATGCATCCGTGTAAAATACTGCCTGGTGAAATTGGACTGGAATTTGATGGGCTTGTGGTTGTTGTTGCTGCAGCTCAAAGAAGCAAGAGAAGGAGGAGGAGGAAGGGGAGCTCCTGCTGCTGGATGATAAGCTCGTTGCCGCACTTGACCAGTTCCTTGTTGAACTACAAGCCTGGCAGTAGCAATCTGGTGATCATGCAGATCATAAGCACCAGCTTGATCAGGTGGAATCATCATCCCTTCATCATCGGAGACTCTAGCACCTCCTGCAGGGGCTTTCAATGAAGCCCTGCTGCATCCAAACCCCAAGGGTCTTGTGTTGTGACTGGAACTGGAGCTCACAGGCCTTGTTCTTGATCTAGAGCGCATCATCTGCTTCAGCTGGCGGCCTATGAATCTCCCCAGTCCCGCAATGAAGGCTTTCTTCTTCTTGAGCTTGAAGATTCTCGTCCATATGTTGAAGGGTAGCTTCAGCAGATGCGTGATCCGGCGTAGCGTAAGTGTCGTCTCACTGCCCGTCTGTTGCTGTTTTCTGGAGCTGCCACTCCAGAAAGGCAATGGAATGAGTTTGCTTACCTTCGTCAAGCTCTGCACAACCTCGTCCATTGAGGGTCGCCGCGAAGGCAGCGGACGTACGCAACGAGCGGCCACTTGAGCCATGTGCTTCAAAGCTGCCGTGCTCTCAGGAGCTGCGATTTGAGGATCGCAAATCGTCAGCGCGCTTCCTTGCTTGATCAGAGGTAGCGTCCAGTCCAGCAGACTGAGAGGTGCGAAGTCATCGCCTGTAAGAAGCGCCAGAGAACTGTTGTGAGTCGACAAACATCAAAGCAACAAACTGGTTCACTTGTTCTTGATCTAGAGCACGACAACTATTTCACACTTCTGCAAGGATTCTACTTGTGCAACAAAGCATATCGAGAAAAGTCAGAAAAGACTCGAGAAACCAGAGGAGATTTTCGGGAATTAGGTACCCATGGAAACTGGAGTTGAGCCAGTAATGAGCTCCAAAAGCAGCATGCCGAAGCTGAAGACATCGTTTTTCGGGCTGATATCCGCCATCGCCTGATCTGTACCCAGCTCCAAATTCTCGCCACCGATCCAGTCCTCCACTCCTGACCATGGTCGACTCGGGGTCTGGCAGAGATGGGAACTACCATCGACCATCTCAGGAATAGACGACAACAAGCTAGCGGAGCTTTTCCTCGGGCATTCGTCAGAAGCTCCGCTACTGACGCTCAAGGACTGCACACAGCGCGCGAGACCAAAGTCGCCGAGACGCGCACACCAGTGTCGATCAATGTAGATGTTAGAGGCTTTCACATTGCGGTGAATGATGGGTGGACTCGAGGCGTGCAGAGCGCGGATGGCTTTTGCTGTCTGCAACGCAAGGTTGACGCGTAACGCCCAACTGAGCTTCGCAGCTTCACCTCCGCCTCCACCGTGCAGCTTCTCGTGAAGGGTCCCATTCTTCATGTACTCGACAACGAGGAGTCGTACCTTGCCATCACAGCTGTAGCCGAGAAGATTCACCAAGCGGCGGCTGAAGAGCTTAGTGAGAATCTGTATCTCGTTCTCGAATGCGTCGTCTCCTTTCCACAGACGACCCATTATCGGGCGCTTCACGGCCACTACACGACCGTCCTTGAGCACGCCGCGATAGATTTGGCCGTGGTTTGCGCGGCCGATGAGATTCTCCTTGTCGAAGCCCCCAGTTGCTGCCTCTAAGTCCTTGAACTTGAAGCGCTGCAAGACCTGGCTCTTCGTCACCAGTGGCACATCGCTTGAGTAGCGATTCGACGACGAAGGTCTGAATGAGACCACCATGGCGCGGAAGCTTTGATCCTTCCCAACACGGCCAAATTGTGCAATGGAAACCGAGAGACCCCGATACACGACTAAAGCTCAATTGCTTGCAACGCCACTGCTACAGCTAAAAACAGACATGAAGAATGCAACTTAGATGGATCTCAAAATCAGTACCACCTGCAGCAAGCTACAATCCTTTCTAGAACCCAAAATGCAGCTCACTCCTAAATCATTCTACGGAACAACGAGAACCTCAAGCAGAAAACAGGTCTGCAACGAACTCATTCGCCGCATGACAGCTTCTACCGTGCCTCAAGCTGGCAGCTCAACTCACTCATTGATCAATTCTCTCTCTCTCTCTCTCTCTCTCTCTCTCTCTCGCTCTCTCCCAAATCATGATTCTCCAGAAGCTTTCGAAAATGCCAAACACGATTCCAAAACCCAAAGCTACAAAACGCCTAATGCGAAACCTAAGGACGAAAACAAAACAAAAACTGGCACAAAACTAATACGAGTGCAGCTTACATACAAAATTGAATACAGGAGGAGCTCAGCTTGTGAAGCTACGAAAGCTCAAAACTCAAGACTCCAAGTACTAAGTTCTTGTTTGCTCTCTCTCTCTCTCTATGACTGAATCCAACAACATTACACTACTCTATCCCGAACAACAAAAGCCCAGAGCAGGGGCAGATGAGCAGGCAGTCTATCTACCCACAAAGAAGAAGACAAAAAAAAGAGACCAAGAAAAAACAAAAAAAAAACCGCCAACAGCCGAGGTTGCCGCTTTGCCGCTGGTGTTGTGGGTGCGTCGCGCAGTGATTGCACGCACGCAGAGTACTATTCCCGACCCAAAACCCTCGACCGGGAAAACAGAATCTTAAACCCCAGGTCTTATTAGACCCTAACACCTAGTCAGTTCGAATTCAGCTGTGTTCACACCTGATACCAGATCCAACAATTCATGCTCCCTCTTTCTTCTATTGGAATCTATCTGTTTTTTTCTTTAATTTTTTTAAAAATAAATAAATAAATAAATAAATAAATAAATATAAATATATATATATATATATATATATATATATATATATATATATATATGTTAAGGACAACTTTGTTTTGTTTTGTTACATTAAGGACAATTTTAGTTGTTTTGTTTTATGATCATCCCTGCCATACTTAAACTACCTCTTCAAAGCCCTTTATGAGTGGGATTCTTTGGAGTTGATTTTTTTGTTTTTTTTTTTAAACCTCTTATGGGGGAGATATTAAATTTGGAGAGATTAAATTTGAATGGTTTTTTTGTCATTGGAAATTATTTTTTATTTTTATTTAAAAAAACTAACAATTCGGCTCTATGTTAGGGTCTTGTTTGTACATCAATGAGTTACATAAGCATGTTCACACTTCGGCCAGTGGCACAAACCACACTATTATAAATTAAGTTAAACTTTGCACAAGTTATATTATTATTATTATATAGAGGTTTTTTTTTTCCCCAATTTTGTGGTGTAGCCACATTCTGGATCATCCACAAGAGGAATGAGCCAAATTTGGCTACAGGTCAGAGAGGAAAGTAGAAAAATTTAAGTATCCTACTATATTTTGGCAACCTACTTCAACATATTGTCTACATATGGCAATTTCATTAAAAAAATTTCTTGAAATCTGGCGAATTTGGCGACATTTTTCCACAAAAATCCATTGTATCAGTTGCACTAGATTTTATTTTGGTCACCAAGTGGCAAAAATTTGCCAAATCAGAAAGCACTTGGTGAAAAAAAAAAAAATGTACATAGAAAAATTGATATTTCAATATAAAATTTAGTCTTTGGCATAACTACACCAAATGGTTTTCAGGAGACAAAACAAGTTGTGAATATATAATTATGTGTATTTTATATATCGCAAAAATTTTCATAGAGATTTTATTTTATAAGTTTTCACCATATTGATTCAGGAGAAGAAAATGATTTTTAACAAATAATTGCAAAAGCTGGAAGTTTCCAAAGAGAATTCATTTTCATAACTTTTCAACAAATTAATTTCAGGAGAGTAAAGAATTGGCAAACATATTATTATTGCCTTTGAAATATTTGAATATTAAAAAAAAAAAGTTTTGAGCTTTAAAAAACCTTTCAATTGGGGAACGTCTCTCTGAGAGTCTAATGCTTAAAAGGAAAAATAAAAAATAAAAAATCAAGGAAAATATTTGTATACTTAAATTGAAAAGCAAGAAAATAGAATTCAGGGAAGAAAACATTGGGCAAAATATAGTGGATTTGAAATTTAAAACATGCTTTTTTAGATATTGAAATAAATATGCAACCTTATTTCAATATCTTTTTTAAAATTTGCAACTCAAAAAAATAATATTTTGAATTAAAAAAAACTTTGAATGGGAATATACCCATCCCCTCCCCCCTAATAATAATGCCTGATTTTCACCATTAAAATTATTGAATTTAGAAATAACAAAAATGGATAAGCATTTAAATTTTTTTTTGAACTTTGTGTGGACTGTGTTGTGTAGCAGCCTACTAGTGAGAATGCAAAACTGGAATCCAATATCATAAATCTATGAACTAATTAAACAATTAAGTAACGGAAACAATTAATTAATTAATTAGTTAATTAATGACACCTTGTGTGAGGGCCAGGCCTAGCTAGTTGCTGACAAAAGGCGAGCTGTGTAGGAGATTAAAGTGGGTGCTGGGTTTGGCGTGCGGCCCTAAAGGCCTGGCACCCGAATCTTATTACCGTTTGTGGGAAGCAAAGACAAGGTGGGGGCTGTGGGGGGGGGGAGGGGCTAGAGGACATTAAGGGGAACCCTAGTATTTTAGTGCAAATAAATGCATGTGACCTGGGTTGATCTTACAACCAAGAAGTACCCCAACTTTAAGTTGTTAAGTTATTTGTGTCTAGTTTTTTAGTAAATGTTTTTTTAATTAATTTTTTAAAAATAAAATAATAATAAAAAATAATCAAAAGGTTGTAGGACAAACGCATTACGCCTCTGACACTCTTAGGGGGGGAGGGAGGGAAGGAAGGAGGTGGGGAAGGGAAAGGGGTATGGGGAGAACCATGATTGTGTAAAAAGCTAGAGGGTCATTAGGGTTTACGTTACGCTTAGTTACATTTTCACAAAGGTGCTACTTTTTTTTTTAACAAATGTTTAATTAAATGTTTGTGTGTGTGTGTGGATAGAAAATGAACCCTCCTATTTAAGATAATGGTATATTATGGCATAATGGTATATTATGGTATAATATGAACCCTCCTATTATGGGCTTTGCATATATGAGAAGGTCTTGTTGTCATGGCTTACACCTCGGACTTCGGCATTACACCTATTACACAAGGGTGTAATGCCCTCACAACAAGGCTTTCCCTAGTGTGAAAAGCAAAGGATGTTCATGGTAGGATTATGTGAAACGAGGGAAGCTCATGGCTGATTTCTCTCTGTTTTAAGCCCTTCCATTGCAATTTTTGCAAGAGCAAGATCTTACCAAGAACAATTTGTGCCCCCACGCTAGGAATAACATATTTTGCCAAGCAAAAGCCCTAATTTAACAAACCAAAAAAAGTGTCCAAGGTCATTTTGTATTTGAATGCTCCTCCCCCACGCTAAAGATGCATCAACCAAAGAAACTTATGCCATTTGCCTGAAAAAACTTGTAATTTACAATGGGAAAGCCCTTTTCCAATGGGCCTTGGATAATGTTTGGGACCATGCTCATCAAATTAAAGTAGCCCTTGGGGAACATGCTTTACCCAATTGTTAACTTCCATGACTAATTTCTTGTGTTTTTGCATGATTCATATTTTATGAGGGTTTAACCAAGATAAAATAAACAAGTGGATTCCGTTGGTATCCCAAAAAAAATAAAGATGATGTAAAATATTCACAAATGTCATCACTAAATCGTTGTAAAATGATTTTTTTTGTTTAATAATCAAGGATACCATATTTGGTCACTTGTGTGCATTTATTTTAATTTAGAATTGTTTCAAAAATCTTTTTCTAATTGCAAATATTTGTCAAAATTACTTTTCGTAGTGTGGACTTTTGTTTCAAATATGTATCAGAATGTTATAATTACCCAAAAAAAGAAAATATTTATTTGATGACTCCTTTCAATATACAATGATTTTTATATCATAACTGAATACATATATGTCGCATTTTCTATTATAAAAATAGGTTGAAATATCATATTGACCAATTAATTTCAAACATATTTGTTTTAAGTTGGTCAAAGTCTATATTGAAATTACCATATGGCATAAACACAATGAAGGTAAAAACATTGCATAAAAAAATTCAAAGAATTTTTTGAATCAACATTCTTGTGTTTATTTTTAAAATTGTTTTGTTTTTGGATATGCCACAATTTCTTTTTTATTTTCCCATGTTTTCACCCATTGGTGCATAAATATGTTTGGCAATTGGTGTTGTGCATTGTCAACCACATTTGAAATCATAAATGACACCAAACACCACATAAAAAAAACATATACAATTAATATGTATGCATGTGTCTACAATGTTCATATATATGTATGCAAACATGATAATAGAAGGCAAAATAAATGTAACTAATGCTAAATTTTTTATGTTTTAGTATCAATTTTTGTTAATGTTGTAATTCGTTCAAAAGCACTTATGACAATTTTTGTGATATATTATAAAAATATGTGATATAATTTGGAATGAATATAACGAAAATAGAATTTTTATTTTGGAATACTCAATGCATTGGCCAACCTAATTTACATCACAATTCTCTCACCTATATTGCATGCAATCTAAAGAAACAAACATTCCCATAAGCCCTTTTCTTTGCATGAATGTCCAGTTGGCATTGCAAATCATCTGCTAGTGATTGTCTCAAGGACCTCACACCTTACAAATCTCCTACATGCTAGTACTTTTTCCCTAGTGCAACACTATTCATAACAAGGATTAATAATGATCCCATAAGCAAGCATGCGGATGGCAACAATGTATTTCTACAGAGGCAATCAGTCCAATTGACCCATGGCATAGCTACACATTTTGTTGCAACAACATGGGAGTGACCATAGACAACAGAGGGAGAGAGAGATGGAAAAGGAAAGGGAGGGAGGGAGGGAGGGAGGGAGGGAGCAGGGCCACAAGATGAGAGAAAGATGAAGATGAAAGACTTGGACTTGGCATTTTGAGCATGGGGTAGTTTTTTGGCATTTGATGATGGTCCTTCACAACAACTTGGCAAAATTAACCAATAGACGTAAGGTGCTAGTGTGAATAATGGGTGGCATTGCTCTAACACCTCCCCATAGGATTTAGGGTTTAGAGACCCTCCAGGCTGATTACAACCATATCACCTGCAATGAATGGGGAGTCTTCACCCTATATTTATTTTAAGCCCACCATCAACATTATTTGTGGAAATGGGACCTGAAAGAAACACCTCATGCAAGTGAATGGAGGGAGGGAGGAAGGGGTGGGGATTATATTAGAGCGTGTTGTCACAAGCACCAAGTGTCCCTTTAGTATTAGAACAAGAGATTTGGAGAATGGGGGAAGAAAGGAGAGAATTGCAAAAGCTTGTACAAGTAATGGCCCCTGCTGCTCCTCATGAGCAGAAGAGGTAACTGCCACACTTACTTACTTACTGCTAGCCGCCACAGCCAACCTTTGGCAACACATAATAATCAAATCATTCACTGGCTAACTTGTCACTTTGTTCATTAAAGCTCCGGCTAGCCACTGCCACTATCACTAGTATCTACTTAACTAACTACCTTCTATTTTGTTCTCTTCTTTGTTTTGAGTTGAGTTTGGTCACTAGTTTCATTTTTGTTCCAATTTATTATTCGCTCTCCTGCATATAAAAGAGTTAGTAACCCCACCACCTTTATCAAGTTTTGGAGCTTGTGTTTTTCTAACAAAAGTGGGAAATGGGAACGTTTTGTACTCTTTCTTTTAGGGTTCTATTTGTTTCTTGTTGGCCTTGCCTACCCAGGCAAAGGATATTGTGTTTAGATTCGTTATAGAGTGAGTATAGTAGCTTAATGGATTTTGACCCCTATGTTATAATAATAATAATAGGTCTATATTTATGTGAGGATCTTTTGAAAGATGATGTTTTGGGCTTGTGTTGAAACTTGAGATTAGTTGTTATAGAGTTATAATATCTTCTTGTAGGATTTTGGTTTCTTTAGAGGGTTTTTGGAAGATTATATTTTTGCATGGTGCAATATTTGAGTTTCCATAATTCTTCTTTTGCCTTAAGATACTTTTTAATGTAAATGGCAAGGCCATAATCTGACACACCCCTTGTTTACCAATATTTTAGAACCGATTTCAATTTTTAGGGTTCTAATTTTCACCCACTATTTTTTTTGTGGCGTTTTTTTTTTTTTTTTTTTTTTTTTTTGTTTTTTTTTTTTTTTTTTTTTTTTTTTTTTTTTCC